>Ga0114966_10001782_pt1 | contig 19626 bp, 24 predicted proteins | sample M_130207_XF_Meta_FD_87029 | JGI IMG/M metagenome (GOLD analysis project Ga0114966, IMG submission 87029) | Freshwater microbial communities from Lake Montjoie, Canada to study carbon cycling - M_130207_XF_MetaG | ecosystem: Environmental > Aquatic > Freshwater > Lake | place: Lake Montjoie...
GTAATCGCCTTCGTCTTCCTGGCCGTTGAGGCGCTTCAGGTTGTCGCCGTCCACGTAGTCGAGCAGGCAGTCCACGAGCGTCTCGCGATCCTGAAATTCGAGGCCGCGGTTTTCCAGCCACTGCTTGAGAATGACGAGCTTGCGCGGGTCTTCGCCGCGGAGCAGCCAGTTGATGTTCAAGCGCCCGCCCTCGCTCATGATGCGCACTTTGTAACCGAGGTCGGCGGCCACATCCTCTTCGAGCAGCGGCGTTTTGATGGTGACCAGCGGATGCAGTGCGACGGCGAGGCCGGAGTGCGCCATGGCCCGCGCCTCCACGTCGCGGTTGGCCTCGCTGTGGATTTCCAGGTCGCCGTGGATCATCGCCACCCAGGTGAAAACGGCAGCGCTGAGGACCACGAGCGCCCAGAGGACGAGCAGCAGCGCGGACGCGGAGCTGGTCGCGCGCGCCACCGGCTGGCGCGAGCGGCCCAAGCCCGAGGCCTGGGCGACCCTGGCTGGGAGCGGATCGGGAGTTTTCATGGCTGCTGCATGTTGCCCGAGGGGACGGGGAGGATGGCTTCGATGGGGGCTTCGTCGGCCGCTTTCCAAAGGCGGATGCGGACGAGCACGGGGCGCGCGGTCTGGTCGGTCCAGCGGTCGAGCCAGGCGTTGAGGCGCGAATCGAAGTAGCGCACCTCGAAGCCCGCCATCGGGCGGATGAGCGAGACCCAGTTGTATTTGCTCTGGCCGCTGCCGCGCGCAAAGAAGTCCACATTGCTGCGCGCCTCGACGGTGATCGGTTCGCGGCGGAGGCCGAGTTCGTATTCGCTGGGCGCGCCCTCCACGGGCTGCACCGTCATGGTCACGCGATACTCGCCCGGCGCGGCCGCGGTGAGCACGCCTTGGCCGGCGTGGGTGCGCCAGATGAGTTCGTCGCTCGGCAGGTCGTGAATCTTCAGCGGGTTGCCGAGGATCACGCCATTCTGGCGGCGCGGCAGGTCGGCGAGCTGGGTTTGCACGAGCTGGACGACGGCCTGCAGTGAGTCGCGCTCGGCCTGCAGCTCGGTGGTCGTGTGCATGGCCTGCAGGTGCGTGGAGACGAAGCGGAAGAGCGTGAACGCGAGCAGCGAGATGATCAGCGTGGCGATCATCACCTCCAGCAGGGTGAAGCCGCGGCGCGGGGAGTTAATTGCGCGGAACGGCATTGGTTGGGGAATATCCGCCGGACTGGCGCGGGTAGAGGTAAAAGAGCAACTCTTTGGTTTGCTCCTCGCCGTCGCTCGGCCACGCGAGGCTGAGCGTCACCGCGTAGATGCCCTCGATTTTTTCGTCCTTCTCGTTCCTTTTCTCCACCGCCACGCGCGTCGTTTTCAGCGTCATCCCCGCAAACGGCGGCTTCAGCTCCTCCGTGTTCTCGTTCGTCAACTGGACCGCGCCGGACTCGATCTCCGCCCAGCGGTTTTCCAGCGCACGCCGCGCCAGCGCGTCCTGCTCCTTCAGCCGCACGGCGGACAGGCAGCCGCTCACGCAGCGCCCGAGGGTGAGGACGCCGATGGCGAAGATCGTGACGGCCAGCAGCGCCTCCAGCAGCATGAAGCCGCCCGCCCTTTTCCACCGCGTCCGGCGTGAAGTGGCGCGCGTCATTTCACCTCCGAGTCCACAAACGTGCCCCGCGCCGTGAGCGGATCGTAATGCACCGTCCAGCTCCCGCTCGTTCCGGCAAAGGTGATCACCGCCTCCTCGCACAGCCCGCTCCGCCAGAAAACCCACTCGCCCGGCGGCTCCTTCATCAGCGCCGAGGGGCGGCCGAGTTGGAAAGTCTCGCCTTCCGTGAAAAGGAACCGCTCCGGCTCGGCGTCCTCGGGATCCGTGGCGCGCCGCTCCACCGCCCGCAGCTCGATGCCTTCCTCCGACCAGACCATCGCGTAAGTGCGCCGCTCGGTGATGCTCCGCTCGCGCGCCTGCCGCACCCAGCCGTCGAAGCTGTCGAAAGACGCCTTCAGCCGCTGCTCGGCGAGCATCGCCAGCACGCCCGGCACCGCGAGGGTGAGCATCAGCATGGCGATGAAAAGCGCGACGCAAATTTCGAGCAGGGTGAAGCCGGAGCGGCGGGACATGACCGGGAAGGTTAGCATTGGCGGGACTTTTGTGAAGGACGGGCGCAGTCCGAACCCGGCGGCGCACGCGGAGTTGCGGCCGGTGGCGGGCCCGCGCACCGCAACTCTGGCGACTGGCAGGAGTTGCGGCACTTCATTCCAAGTGCCGGGGCGCGGCAACCGTCGTTGACCGCTTCCCGCCACACTGCTACCTCACCCCATTATGTTGCGCGTCACGCCGGTCCTTTCGTTCCTCCTTGCCGCCTCCGCCCTGGCGCAGGGCCCGCCCCTGCCACCCGACCCCACCATCCCGCCACCCCCATCGACCCTCGTGCCCGCGCCCGCCCCGGCGCCGGCCCCGGTCCCGGCGTTGCCCCGGGTCGCTGTGGGGAGCGATACCGTGCGCCTCCAGATCACCGAACTCAAAGGCGCCCTCGATTTCTACGAGCGGCTCACGAAAAAGCGCCTCGTGTATGACTCCCAGATCGCCGGACCCACGCCGATCGTCATCAATGTCGCCGGCGAAATCCCGCGCGAGGAAGCCATCCGCATCATCGAGATCAGCCTCCTCCTCAATGGCATCACCCTCGTCCCGGTCGAGCGCAGCACCATCGTCAAAGTCATTGCCGCCGGCAAAAATCCGCGCAGCGCCGCCATCCCCATCATCTCCGACGAACTGGCGCTGCCCGACGGCGAGCACGTCGTCACTTTTCTCGCGAAGCTCCAGTATGCCGACCCGACCGAGTTGACGCAGTTGCTCGGCACCTTCGTCGTCCAGTCGCCGGGGCAATACACGAACCTCACCGCGCTCCCGAAATCGCAATCCATCCTCATCACGGAAAACACCGCGGTCATCCGCGGTCTGCTGCGCATCATTAAAGAGGTCGATGTCCGGCCCGCGGATGTGGTCAGCGAATTCATCCCGCTCGAACGCGCCGATGCCAAAGACGTGCTCGAAAAGCTAACCGCGATCTTTGAAAAACAACCCGCTGCGGGAGGCGCTGGCGGCGCTGCGGGCGGTCCCGCTCCCCGCGGCGTCCAAGTGCCGCGGCCAGTGGCCACCACACCCGACGGCACCCCGCTGCCTCCCGGAACGACCGCCGAAGTCACCGCGCCGAACACCGTGGAGATTCGCGCCGGGTCGCTCTCCGAGGACTCGATCATCTCCGGAAAAATCAAGCTCACCGCCGACGTGCGCTCCAACCGCATCCACGTCGTCACGCGCCCGACGAACATGACGTTTGTCCGCAAACTCATCGCGGAGTTTGATGCCAGCGTGAAGTTTGGCGAGCCGGTCACGCGCCCGCTGAAGTTTGTCCGCGTGGAAGAGGTGCTCGATGTCGTGGTGAAATCCATCACGGAGCCCGGCGCCAAGGAGGATACCGGCACGACCGCGGGTGGGACCGCCCGGCCCGGCACGCCGGGCGGGGCGACGAACAACAACAATCGCGGGCTCGGCGGAGGCGGCAGCGCCTTTGGCAATACCGGCGGCAACAACGGCGGCGGCGGTGGCGGCGGCAATGTGGGTGGTGAAGAACTCGCCACCACCACAGTCGATACCACGCCCATCGCGCGGATCGTCGGGACGACGAAGATCATCGCCGATGTGAACGCCAACGCCGTCATCGTCATCGGCAACGCCGACGCGCGCGCGAAAGTTTTCAAGCTGCTCGACCAACTCGACAAGCGCATCCCGCAGGTCATGCTCCACGCGGTCATTGGTGAGCTGAACATCGGCGGCAAGGTGCAGTTCGGCGTGGATTACATCCTCCGCAATGCCGGCCTCGGTCTCACCCCGATCGTCGTAAATCCCGGCACCGTCACCACCACGCCCGGCACGACCACGGGCACCACGACCGGCACCACGGTCACCGGCACCGGCACGACCCCCGGCCAGACCTCGACGAACCTCGTCGGCTTCAATGGCTCGAACCAGCCCGTCCTCGATCTCAACAACCTGCTCAAACAGGACACCGTCCGGCAGATCGCCGCCGCCGGAGCCTCCGGACTGACCGGCTATTTTACCGCCGGCAATTCGCTCACCGCTGTCGTCACTGCCCTCGAAAACACCAACCGCTTCACCGTCGTCAACCGCCCGAGCGTTTTCACCAAAAACAACAAGAAGGCGATCATCGCTTCCGGGCAGGAGATTGCCGTGCCGCAGAATATTCAGAGTTCGATCAATTCCACGAACGTCGGCAACGCCGGGGTCGTGACCAACTCCAGCGTGCAATACAAGAACGTCACTCTGCAACTCGAGGTCGTGCCGCTGATCAACTCCGACAAGGAAGTCTCCCTCGACATCCTCCAGCGCAATAACGAGGTCTCCGGCTCCACCCGCATCGACAACAACGACATCCCGACCATCGCCACGCGCTACGTCCGCACCTCGGTCACGGTTCCCAACAACGCCACCCTCGTGCTCGGCGGGCTGATCAAATCGAGCGTCAACAACGCCAAAACCGGCATCCCCATCCTCAGTAGCATCCCGCTGCTCGGGGCGCTTTTCAGCACCACCACGAAAGAGAAAGTTCGCACCGAGTTGGTCATCCTCATCCGGCCCGAAGTCACCTGGGCGCCACCGGATGCCATCGATCTGCGCGAGCGCGAAATGGAATACCTGAACATCCCTCCCGATCTCGAATCCACCCTCTTTCCCGACGTGAAGGCCAAGAAGGCCACGCCCGAGGTGATGCTCCGCAAGCCTGCCGCCCCGCTGCGCGAGAAGGGTCCCGCACCGAAGAAGCGGTCGTAGCCACCGTCGCGGATGACCTCTCGTAAAGTCCTCAGCGACGTGCTCCTCGCGTGCGGCGTCGCCGCCGACGAGGCGAGCACGCTTTCCACCCTCCAGCCCGGCCCCGGCGTGAGCTGGACGGCCGAGGTGCTGAACTCCGGCAAGGTCGATGAGCACAAGCTCGCCGCCGAACTCGCCCGCCTTTTCAAATCGCCGTGCGAGACCATTGAGGCCGGCAAGGTCGAGCGCGGCTCGCTCCAGCTCCTGCCCAGCCGCTTCGTCTTCAAGCACCACATCCTGCCCCTCGGCGGCAGCGAGACCGCCGTCCGCCTCGGCACCTACGACGTTTTCAACGCCGTCGCCCGCCGCCTCGTCGCGCAGCAGCTCCCCGGAAAAAAACTCGAGTGGGTCATCATCCCGCGCGGCCCGCTGCTCCGCACCATCAAGGCCGTCTATGGCGTCGGCGCGGAAACCTTCGACGAAATCCTCGCCTCCACGCGCACCTACGACGGCGACCATTACGACAAAGCGCAGGACATCACCGGCGACGACCCCGAGGCCAGCGTCGTCAAATTCGTCAACCAGATCATCCGCGAAGCCATCGTCGAGCGCGCCACCGACATCCACGTCGAGCCGCTCGAAAACGACCTCCGCATCCGCTACCGCATCGACGGCATTCTCCACGAAGTCGCCGTCCCCCCGCAGCTCCGCCTGCTCCAGAGCGCCATCATTTCGCGCCTGAAAGTCATGGCCCACATGGACATCGCCGAGCGCCGCCTGCCGCAGGACGGTCGCATCAATCTCACCACCGGCGCCGGCGCCATCGACGTCCGCGTTTCCACCATCCCCACGGTGAATGGCGAGTCCATTTCCCTCCGCCTCCTCTCCCGCAGCGATGCGCTCAGCTTCGGCCTCGACCGCCTCGACATGAGCGAAAAGCAGATCGCCACCGTCAAAGGCCTGCTCGCTCAGCCCAACGGCATCATCCTCGTCACCGGCCCCACCGGCTCGGGGAAAAGCACCACGCTTTACAGCTTCCTCACCTCCATCAACGCGGTCACCCGCCGCATCATCACCATCGAGGAGCCCGTCGAATACCGCCTCCCCGGCGTCTCCCAGATCGACGTGAAAAGCGAGATCGGCCTGACCTTTGCCAACGGCCTCCGCGCCATCCTTCGCCAGGACCCGAACATCGTCATGGTCGGCGAGATCCGCGATTTCGAGACCAGCGAAATCTCCATCCGCGCCGCCATGACCGGCCACCTTGTCTTTTCCACCCTGCACACGAACGACGCCGTCTCCGGCATCACCCGCCTGCTCGACATGGGCATCGAGCCCTTTCTCCTCGCCAGCGTCGTCCGCTGCTTCCTCGCCCAGCGGCTTCTCCGCACCATTTGCCCGGATTGCAAAACCGAGGCCAGCTACCCCATCGAATACCTCCTCGAAATCGGCGCGCCCATTCCGAAGGACTTCAAGTTTTACAAAGGCGCGGGTTGCGAGCACTGCCGCCAGACCGGCTACCGCGGGCGCACCGCCATCTACGAAATCTGCACCGTCACCGAGCAGCTCCGCCGCATGGTCATCCGCAAGGAAACCGGCACTGCCCTCAAGGCCCGCGCCATCACCGACGGCATGGCCACCCTCCGCACCGACGGGTGGCGCCGCGTCCTCCGCGGCCAGACGACCGTCGAGGAAGTCGTCCGCGTCACCCAGCAGGATGAAAATCTCGCGGAGACGGACTGAGAAAGTTGGTGCTTCGGGCGACCGCTGCCGCGCCGGTGTTGGGTTGCTCAAACGTCCCGAGGTCGTTGCAGCCATTCAGGATGTAGCTCGGGTTGTTGCGGGAGTTGCGCAGCGGGTCGGCCTGGCGCGCGCGGTGGTTTTGCGGGTCGCCGGGCGCGGCGAAAATCACGGAGTCCTGCATGTAGGGGGCGATGAGTTTCGGCCAGCGGTCGGTGCCGGAGGCTCCCTTCACGCGACCGGGCAACTGGGAGTCGTGGTCGCCGGGCTAGCTGAGCATCGCGGCAGCGACCGGCCGCAGGTTGCTCAGGCACGCGGTCTGGTTGGCGTGGCGTTTCATCCGTCCGAAAACCGGGATGGCGAGCCCCGAGAGGATCGCGATGACGGCGAGGAGTTCGAGCAACGTCAAGGCGCGGCGGCGCCACGGAGAGTTCATGGAGTTGGCGTTGCGATGGGTAATCGCGGACCGGCGGGGGAATGAGGAGAAGAAGGAGAAGACCGGCTACTCGTCGTTTTTCAACAGCCGCTCAGCCCGAAATTGCTGTGAGCGGCGACGGGAATGGCGGAAGCACGCAGCGGGAAACTTCCGCCTTTCCGCGCTTGCGCGAGGGGCGGCGGGCGTTACCATCCGCGTCCGTCCCGAAGCCCCTTCGCAGGTGCTCGGGAATTTCCGTGTAACCTCGCAACCATCTCTATTTCACCCATGTCCAATACGATCCTCGTCGGCGCCCAGTGGGGCGATGAAGGCAAAGGCAAGATCATCGACTTTCTCACCGAGGAGGCGGACATCGTGGTGCGCTCGCAGGGCGGAAACAACGCGGGCCACACGGTCATCGTGGGTGGGACGAAGTATGTGCTGCACCTGATCCCGTCGGGGATTTTGCGCCCGCAAAAAATGTGCGTCATCGGGAATGGCGTGGTCATCGACCCGGTGGCGGTGGCGAAGGAAATCGACGGGCTGCGCGCGGCTAGGATCAAGGTGACAAAGGCGAATCTCATGATCAGCGACTGCGCACATCTGGTGCTGCCGTATCACCGCGCACTCGACGAGCAGCGGGAGCTGAAAAAGGGGAAGGGAAAGATCGGCACAACCAAGCGCGGCATCGGCCCGGCGTATGGCGACAAGGCGGCGCGCGTGGGCCTGCGGATGGCCGATCTGCTGCAGCCGGAGCTTTTCACCGCGAAGCTGAAGCAGCGGATGGCGGAGAACAACGCGGTGCTGAAGGCGCTCGGGGCCGCGCCGCTGAATCTGAAGGCGGTGACGGCGGCCTATCTGGAGGCGGGCCGGGCGCTCGCGCCCTTCGTGGGCAATACCGTGGTGTATCTGCACGAGGCGCTGAAGGCCGGACGCGAGATGCTTTTCGAGGGCGCGCAGGGGACGTTCCTGGACATCGATCATGGCACGTATCCGTATGTCACGTCGTCGAACACCACGGCGGGCGGGGCCTGCACGGGCTCGGGCGTGCCGCCGCACCGGATGGACCGCGTGCTCGGGGTGATGAAGGCCTACACGACGCGCGTGGGCGAGGGGCCGTTTCCGACGGAGAACGAAACGCTTTCGCGAATGTTGCACGGCATGGGCCGGGAATTCGGCGCGACCACGGGCCGCGCCCGCCGCTGCGGCTGGTTCGACGCCGTGGCCGTGCGCTACGCCGGGATGATCAACGGCATCGACGAGATCGCGGTGACGAACCTCGACGGCCTCGACGCGCTGGAGTCCATCAAAGTCTGCACGCACTACAAGCTCGGGAAGACGACGCTGGAGGTGCCGCCCTCGGATTTCCAGCAGCTCGAAAAATGCGTGCCCGTTTACGAGACGCTGCCCGGCTGGGAGCGCCCGACGCACGAGGCGAAAGTTTTCGCCGACCTCCCGAAGCGCGCGCAGGAATACCTGCACCGGATCGCCAAGCTCTCCGGGGCGAAGTTGCGGATCGCCAGCGTGGGCCCGAACCGGGACCAGACGATCGTCCTATGAAGGTGAAAGGATGAAGGATGACGTGTTCCGGCGGCGGCGCCGCAACCGCCGCCGGGCACTCGTCCACGCGGAAGCCTTCAGCCTTCAGCCTTCAGCCCTCATCCTCCCATGACCGTCCCGCGCCACATCGCCATCATCATGGACGGCAACGGCCGGTGGGCCAAGGAGCGCGGACTGCCGCGCATCGCCGGGCACGAGCGGGGCGCGGAGTCGGTGCGTGCGGTCACGGAGGCGTGCGTGGAATGGGGTGTGGGATTTCTCACGGTGTATGCCTTTTCCACGGAGAACTGGAAACGCCCCGCCGCCGAGGTCGCGGCGTTGTGGGTGCTGCTCGAGCATTTCATCGCGCAGGAAATGCCCACGCTGCTGAAGAATAACGTGCGGCTCCAGGCCATCGGCCGCCTGCACGAACTGCCGGAGAGCTGCCAGCAGGCGCTCGCCGACGCAGTGGCGAAAACCGCCGCCAACACCGCGACGACTCTCGTGCTCGCCCTCAACTACAGCGGTCGCACCGAAATCGTGGACGCCGTGCGCGCCCTCAGCGCGGAGGTCGCCGCCGGCCGGTTGGCGGCGGACGAGATCGATACCGAAAAAATCAGCGCGCACCTTTACACCCGCGCCATCCCCGATCCCGACTTGCTCATCCGCACCTCGGGCGAAATGCGGCTCTCCAACTTTCTGCTCTGGCAGCTCAGCTACACCGAGATCGTCGTCACCCAAAAGCTCTGGCCCGACTTCGGCAAAGATGACCTGCGGGCCGCCATCGCCGAGTTCCACCAGCGCGAACGCCGCTTCGGCGGGCTCTGATCTTTCATGGATAAACCGCAAACCATTCTCGTCGTGGATCCCGAGACGGACTTTCTCGAATGGGTCCAGCATCAACTCGGCTCGGCGACAACCAAAGTGATCACCGCGACCACGAGCGACCAGGGCTTCAAGGTATTCTGCCGCGAGATGCCCGACGTGCTCCTCGCCGAGACCCGCCTCTCGCCCTTCAGCGGTCTCGACCTCCTCGTGAAAGTGCGGCAGCGCGACCCGAACGCGGTCGTCGTCCTCATGAGCGGCTTTGGCACCACGCAGTCGGTCATCGAGTCCATGAAACTCGGCGCGTTCGATTTCATCCGGAAAGAAACGCTGCCCTTCACGCTCAAGGTCGTGATCAACGCCGCGCTCAAGGCGCAGGCCGAGATGAAGACGGCCACCACGCACAAGCCGCAGCTCACCGTCGAGGAGCACCAGGATTCCATCGTCGGAAAATCCGTGGCGATGCAGCAGGTTTTCAAAATGGTCGGGCGCGTGGCCCACAGCGAGGCGCCCGTGATGATCACCGGCGAGAGCGGCACGGGCAAAGAACTCGTGGCCCGCGCGATCCATCACTACAGCGGGCGGAACACCAAGGCCTTCGTCGCCATCAACTGCGCCGCCATTCCCGAGCAACTGCTGGAGAGCGAGCTGTTCGGCCACGAAAAAGGCGCGTTCACCGGCGCTGTCGGGATGCGCGTCGGGCGCTTCGAGCAGAGCCACGGCGGCACGCTTTTCCTCGATGAAATCGGCGACATGCCGCTCGCGCTTCAGGGGAAGATTCTGCGTGTCTTGCAGGATGGCGAATTCTCCCGCGTCGGCGGAAACGTGACGCTTAAAGCCGATGTGCGGATCGTGGCGGCGACGAACAAGAACCTCGAACAGGAGGTCGCGAAGAAGACCTTCCGCGAGGATCTTTTCTACCGGCTGAATGTCGTCCGCGTGCAACTCCCGCCGCTCCGCCAGCGCCTCGAAGACGTGCGGCTGCTCGCCGAATACTTCCTCCAGAAAGTCGCTGTGCAAAAACTCCTGCCGCGCCTCCAGCTCAGCGAGGAAGCCCTGCGCGTGCTCGAAGCCCACACCTGGCCGGGCAATGTCCGCGAACTCGAAAACACCATCCAGCGAGCCTGCGTCCTCGCGACCTCCGACCTCCTCACTCCGCGCGACATTCCCTTTGGCCCCGGCGAAGCCTCCGCCACGACCGGCGGGACCGCGGCCATGGCCTCCGCCGCGGTGGCACAAACCACGGAATCTGCGATCGCCGTGCTGCTCAAAGCCGCGCAATCCACTCCCGACGTGCAGCTCCTGCCCTGGCTCGAACGCGAATTCACGCTCTACGCGATGAAGGCGACAAAGGGCAATCAGGTGCGCTCCGCCAAGCTCCTCGGCATCACCCGCGCCACCCTCCGCAAGCGCATCGAACGCTTCGGAATCACGAAGGAACTGACGATCACCTAAACCAGATGACCGCCTGGCAATGGACCGGCACCGCCTTCGCGCCGTGCGCCTCGCTGCCCCTCACCGACCGGGGATTCCGTTACGGCATGGCACTCTTCGAAAGCCTGCGCGTCGCCCGCGGGGTGGGGGAGTTTTTCGAGCCGCACCTCGCCCGGCTCATCCAGGCTTGCGGCGAGCGCGAGTTTGCCGTGGATGACACCGCCCTCCGCGCTGTCGCCCCGCTTTTCCACGATGCCGCGTGCGAAGGCTTCGCACGCATCTACGTCACCGCCGGCGACGGCGCACCCACCGCGCCCGCCGGCCAGCCGCGCGTCTTTGTCTTTGTGGAAAACCGCGCCGCTCCCGACCCGGACAACGCCTGGGAACTGACGCTCCACGACGAGACCTATCACGCGCCCTTCGGCGGCCTGAAGACCGCGAACTACTGGTTCAACGCCGACGCCCTCGCGCGCGCCCGCCGACGCGAATTCGACGAAGCACTCCTTTTCAACGACCGCGCCGAACTCGTCTCCGCCTGCTGCGCGAATGTCTTCGTGCTCCACGGCGACCGCCTTTCCACTCCCGCCCGGGCCACCGGAGCCCGCGCCGGTGTAGTCCGCGAGTGGGTCATGGCCCGCCGCCCGGTGGAAGAGCGCCGCCTCCGCCGCGAGGACGTCACCACCGCCGAGGAGATTTTCGTGACTAATAGTTGGCTCGGCGTCCAACCCGTCGCCACCCTCGAAGGCCGCCCGCTCGCCCGCCGCATCGTCGGCCCCACGCTGGCGGCGGAGTTTGCTGCCGAGACCACTCGCCCCCGGGACTGACCTAGTATCCCGGGGTTGCAATTCACCGAATGGGAATTGGTTGCGGGGGTAGGATTTGAACCTACGACCTTCAGGTTATGAGCCTGACGAGCTACCAGGCTGCTCCACCCCGCGATTCGTTAGGCCGCAAAAGTAGCCGCCGAGTTGCAGTGCGCAAGGCTTATTTCAGTCTTTGTCGATGGAGAAGCGGCCGGGGCCAATGAAGGCAAGTCCGAAGAACACGACCGCCAGCTTGAGTGGGTTCGAGTAGGTCTTGAAGTCGCGGTCCTTCGGTGACGCCAAGGTGAGGGTGGCGATGAACATGGTGAACGTGAGCAACAGGCAGACGGGGCGATAAAACGCGCCCAGCACGAGCAGCACGCCGCCGATGCCTTCGGTGAAGGCGGCCATGAAGCCCCAGAACACGGGGAGGAAATCAATGCTGATCAGCCCCATGTTCTTGCCCAGGCTGGCCCAGAGCTTCGGGCCGCCGGTGAGTTTCGGGAGACCGTGAATCATGAAGGCCGCGCCAAGGCCGATCCGCAAGATGAGCAAGCCAGCGTCGCGGTATCTGCCGAGAAATTTCAAAAGCATGCCGAAGCTGATAGCGAAGCGCGTGGGGCGTCGCGAGTCTTAAAAGAGGCCGACGAGCCGGAGCGCCGCGAGGGCGGCGAAGGTGAGGAGCAGGGCGTCGAAGAGGCGCTGCGGGACGCGGTGAATGAGCCAGCGACCGGCGAAAAGTCCGGTCGCGATCGCGGGGATGAGCGCGGCGTTGAGCAGCAGGGTGTCGCGGTGGATGAGGCCCAACCCGACGCTGAACGGCACTTTGAAGCAATTGATGATGAGGAAAAGCCACGCGCTTGTGCCGGCGAATTCGAGCTTCGGCAGCGCGACGGCGAGCAGGTAGAGCGCGGCGATGGGGCCGGCGGCGTTGGCCAGCATGGTCGCCACGCCCACGAGCAGACCCATGCCCCACGCGAACCACGGAGTGTGCGGCACGCGGTCGAAAAGCGCGGGTCGCCAGAGTCGCAGGAGTTGCAGCGCGGTGAGGGCGAGGATGATCGCGCCGATGAGCGGCTTGTAGCGCGTGTCGTCCAGCGACCGCACGAGCAGCGCACCGGCGACGACGCCGAGCAGCGCGGGCGGGAGTAGCCGCCGGATGTAGTCCCAGCGCGCATGCTGACGGAAACTACGGACCGCGAGCACGTCGCCGACGATGAGCATCGGCAGCACCACGCCGGTCGAATCGCGCGCGCCGAAGAGGCTGGCGAAGATGAGGACGTGCAACATGCTCACGCCGGAAAAGCCGCTTTTCGCCACGCCGATGCCCACGGCTCCAAAAATGGCGAGCAGCCAATCGAAACTAGTTAGGTGCGGCATGAGGCGCGGAGGTTTTCAGCCGAAAGCCGCAGGCGCAAGCCCGAGGGCAGGGGACCGCGGAGCGCCCTCAGGAATTTGTGGCAAAGCGCACGCGCCAATCGCTGCGCAGAGCAAGCGCCTGTGGCTTGATGTCTCCGAGACGGCGTTCGGGCGCAGCGCTGGCGGCGGAGAAAAATCGGTAGCCGTCGGTGACTGGAACGCAGGTCACGGGACCGAGTTGGCCAAGGTGCGGCAGTGGGCGTAGTGGGGGTTCGCGCGGAGTTCGGCGTCGAGGCGGGCGGGGAGTTCGTAGGGGAGTTTGCCTTCGGCGAAAAGGGTGTCGCTCCAGCGACCGGCGGGGTCGTGCTCCTGGGCGAGGAGGGCGTAATGTGGGGTGCATGCGCAGGACGCGCAGGACGCCGCGATGGCGCGGGTGGCGAACGTCTCCGCGAGTTTATCGCCGCACAGATCCGACACGCTCGCGCCGAAGAAGCCGTCCACTTCCACGAGGTCGCCGAGCCGGTGGCGCCACAGTCCTCCGCCGGTGGTGACGATGACGGTGTAGCTCTCGCCGGTGCGCAGTTCGTGGGCGCGCGCAGCACTTCTTGCGGGCTTCGTTCGGGCCGGCGCGCCGCAACTCGGCATCGCGACCCGGCTGCGGAGGCGCATCCACGGCGGCGCGCACTTCTGGCGGGAGCCGAGCCGCGCGTCGGCAACCTCCATTTCCACGCATTGCATTTTTCGATGCGCGCCACGGTGAGGTTCCGTTTATGAAGTCGGGAACCGCCGCGCGTTGCATGACTGCCATCCACAAACCCCTGATTTCGGGATCGCCCGCCGGACCCGCGAGCGGCACCCGTGTCGAATCGGACCGGCGCTTCATCGCCAAGGCGTTTCCGCTGCTCGATGCAGCGGCGCTTTTTCGGGAGATGCGGGAGTTGAAAAGTAACGCCGCGGATCTGGCTTCACTCTTTTCCCGGGAGATCACGCCCTGGTCCTTCGCGCGTTTTGATGCGCACCCGGAGTTCGCGTTGCTCGCGCAAACGCTGCCGGGCTACGTTCCTCCGCGAGCATGAAGACTTTCGCCATTCCCGCCCGGCGGAACCTCGTCGTCGCGTCGGCTCAGCTCATCGCGATGCTCAGCCTCCTGGGGGCCGCGGGACAGGTGACGCCGTGGTGGGCGGGGGCGCTGCTCGCGCTCGGCTACGGCGTGGTGATGAACTCCGGCTACGCCATGCGGCACGAGGCCGAGCACGGCATCCTGCTCCCGCATCGCGGGCTGAATGACGCCGTCGGCACGGTGCTCGCGTTGTTTTTTTCCGCGCCATTTCACCTCATCCGGCAGGGGCACATCGGCCACCACATCCGCAATCGCAGCGACGACGAAGCCTTCGATTTGTATTTTGAGAACGCGAGCCGGTTTTGGAAGTGCGGACAGCTCTACGGCACGCGCTACGCCGCCGCGCGGTTCGTCGAGGCCGATGCCGATATGATCGACTTTTCCCACTGGCTCGTCGCGCTGCCGCAGGAGGCTGCGCGTGAGCCTCAACCCACAAACCAACCCGCACTCGTATGAACATGAAACTTCTCCTCGCCGCACTTGCGTGCGCCTTCACCCTCGCCGCCCGTGCCGAGGAAGATCCCGCGCACAATGAACTCCGCGCCGTGCGCGACGGCCTGCTCGCCGGGATGAACCGCGGCGACATTGAGGCGCAGCTTCCGTTTCTTCACCCGAATGTGGTCGTGACGTGGCACAACGCCGAGGTCAGCCGCGGGCGCGACGGCGTCCGCAAGTATCTGGACCGGATGCTGCACGGACCGGCGAAGGTCGTGGAGAGTTTCGGCGCGGAGGTGAAGGTGGAGGAACTCAGCATCATCCACGGCGGCGACACGGCGCTTGCCTTTGGTAGCACGCAGGAGCGCTTCACGATGGGGAGGGGACGGAAGTTTGAGTTCACCGGGCGCTGGTCCGCGACGCTGGTGAAGGAGGATGGCAAATGGCTGATCGCGAATTTGCACACCTCGGACAACCTCTTCGACAACCCGCTGCTGACGTCGGCGACCAAGGCGGTGCAGTGGCTGGCGGGTGGGGGTGTGGCTATCGGCGCGCTGGTCGGCTGGCTGCTCGGGAGACGCGGTCGGAAGGCGTGACGCATTTTTTCCCGAGCCGGCGGACGATGAGGAGCGGGATTTGTGGGAGCGACTCTCGCGCTGGAAGAGCGGCCTCGATGCGCTCACGCCGGAGGTCCTGCGGGAGTTGACCGCGCTTGAGGGCTGCGACTTCGCGACGGCGCTGCTGCATCGGCGGATCGTGGAGTCGGAGCGGCACGGGCCGTTTCTCCGCGCGCTCGGCGAGCCTGCTCGCCCGTGGGAACCGCTTCGTCTATCGCATCCGCGGCCGCTCGCTGGATTTCTCGCCCGCCGCTGCCACGCGCGGCTCTCGACCTTCCGCCCAAATGGCGGCTCCATCCTACTCGCCGACGCTCCGCGCTGACCCGGTCAACTCTGCCCAGTGTGGGGCGCGGACCATCATCTCCACCCGTCAGCGGGCGAGCGTCCGTTGCTCGCGGCGCTGCTGCAGGTCCTTGCCGGAGGCGCGTGATTCGTCGGCCCGTGCGCGCTTTCCGCTTTCACTCCCGTCCGCCAATCGACTAATCCACGCCGCATGTCTGCCATTACCGAAGCGCTCGTGCGCGAAAAACTTTCGACCGTCAAATATCCAGGGTTCAGCCGCGACATCGTTTCGTTCGGCTTAGTGAAGGAGGTGCGGGTGAGCGGCGACGATGTGCTCGTGCAGTTGTCGCTGGCCACGAACGACCCGCGCGTGCCGCAGGCGATCAAGGAGGGCTCCGAAGCGGCGCTGGCGCAGCTCGCGGGGATCGGCAAGGCGACGGTGCGCATCGACATCCAAGCTTCGGCGCAGGCCGCGCCCGCGGCGGGCGGCGCGCCGATGGCCGCGTCGGCGATTCCCGGTGTGAAGCATGTGATCGCCGTGGCCAGCGGGAAGGGTGGCGTGGGTAAATCGACCGTCGCCGCAAACCTCGCGGTCGCTTTGCAGAAAAACGGCGCGTCCGTCGGGCTGTGCGATTGCGATCTTTACGGGCCGAGCATCGGGCTGATGTTTGGCACCAGCGAGCGGCCGATGGCGACGGAGGAGAACCGCATCATCCCGATCGAGCGCGCGGAGTTGAAGCTGATGTCGATGGGCTTTCTCCTCGACGACGCCGCACCGGCGATCCTGCGCGGGCCGATGGTCACGAAATACACGCAGCAGTTTCTCCGGCAGGTGGACTGGGGCGAACTCGACTACCTCGTGCTCGATCTCCCGCCGGGCACGGGCGACATCCAGCTCACCATCGTGCAGACGGTCGCGCTCACGGGCGTGGTCATCGTGACCACGCCGCAGGAGGTCGCGCTGATCGACGCGCGCAAAGCCTCGACGATGTTCACGAAGGTCAACGTCCCGGTGCTCGGGTTGATCGAAAACATGAGCTACTTCCTCTGCCCGAGCGATGGGCAGCGCTACGATATCTTCGGCTCCGGCGGCGGGGAGCGCGAAGCGGCGCGGCTGAAGGTTCCGCTGCTCGGCCAGGTGCCGATCGACATCGCCACCCGCGAAGCCGGCGACCGTGGGCTGCCCGTCACGGCTGCCGATCCGGCGAATCCCGTAGCCCTCGGCTTTCTGCAAATCGCCCGGACCCTCGCGGCGAATGTGGGCGCATAGAGACGCAGAAAACGAAATCGTTGACGCGCCCGCCATTTTCCCAAAATTACCCGACCACATGAGCCCCACGCCTGACGACCATCCCGACCTCGTCAAAGAATCCCTCCTCTACAAAGAGTTTCTCGCCGAGCGGGAGGAAATCCTGCGCCACAAATGGATCGAGAGTGAGAAGGCCGGCCACGATGTCGGCTTTGAAAAGGCGCTGCTCGACTGGATTTTGAAACACCGCTCGTCGTGGCGGCAACAGCGGCAACAGCGGCAGCAAGGAGCATGAGCTAACTCCTGCCGCTCCTTTAAGACGATCCCGCGAGGTCGCCAAGGAACATGAACCCAAACCCAACTCCACCAGCCCCCGGGGCCAGCGTCATCCTCGACGCCGCGGCCATCGAACGCGCCCTCCGGCGCATCGCGCACGAGATCATCGAGCGCAATCCCGACCTCGCGAAGGTCGCGCTCATCGGGATTCCGTCGCGCGGGGTGGAAATTGCGCGTCGGCTTGCGGCGCTCATTGGGCAGTTCAGCGCCGTGCAGGTTTTCGCTGGGGTGGTGGATGTGGCCATGCACCGCGACGACCTCCACCGGCACCGGGTCCCGCCTCGCGTGGAGCGGACGATTCTGCCGGCCGATCTCGATGGCAAAACGATCGTGCTGACCGACGACGTGCTGTTTTCCGGACGCACTTGCCGCGCGGCGATGGACTCGATCTCCAGCTTCGGGCGACCCGCACGGATCCAATACGCGGTGCTCGTCGATCGCGGCCACCGGGAGCTGCCGATTCGCGCGGATTACGTGGGAAAAAACGTTCCGACGGCGCTGCATGAACGCGTCCACGTCCGCTTTGCCGCCACGGATGAAATCGAAGACTCCGTCTGGATGAGCCGCACGCCATGAGCACCCAAGTCACTACACCCACTCCTGATCTTCGCGCCGATGTGTGGTCGCGCAAAGACCTCACCGCCATCGAACCGCTCAGCGTCGGTGAACTGACCACGCTGCTGGACACCGCGGCCGCTTTCAAAACCGTGGGCACCCGCGAGATCAAGAAGGTGCCGGCTCTGCGCGGCCAGACGATGGTCAATTTTTTCGTCGAGCCCAGCACCCGCACGCGCGTCTCTTTTGAACTCGCCGCGCACCGCCTCAGCGCCGACGTGATCAATATGAGCGCGTCTTCTTCCAGCCTGACCAAAGGCGAGACGCTCAAGGACACCGCGCTCAATCTCCAGGCGCTGCACGCCGACATCATCGTGCTGCGCCACAGCTCCGCCGGGGCCGCGCAGTTCCTCGCCGAGCGGCTGCAGGCCAGCGTCATCAATGCCGGCGACGGCGCGCACGAGCACCCCACGCAGGCGCTGCTCGATACCTTCACGATCCGCGAAAAGCTCGGCCGCATCGCCGGCATCCACGTCGTCATTATTGGCGACATCCGCTTCAGCCGCGTGGCGCGTTCGAATATCCAGGCGCTCACGAAACTCGGCGCGCGGGTCACGCTCGTCGGCCCGCCCACGCTCGTCCCGCGGGAATTCGAGCATCTCGGCGTGGCGGTCACGCACGATCTCGATGCGGTGTTGCCCGACGCGGACGTGGTCAATCTGCTCCGCATCCAGCACGAGCGGCAGCGGAAGGAATACTTCCCGTCGCTGGGCGAATACACCGCGCTCTTCGGCCTCACGAAAGCACGTGCGGAAAAACTCAAGGCCGAGGCGCTCATCATGCACCCCGGGCCGATCAATCGCGGTGTCGAAATCGACAGCGACCTCGCCGACAGCGGGCGCTCGGTGATCCTCGATCAAGTCACCAACGGCCTCGCCGTCCGCATGGCCGTGCTCTTTCTCTGCGCCGGAGCGCGCCACGACTGAACCTGATGAACACCGGGACCTGCCAGCTCACCCAGCGCGAATTCCCGGTCGGCGAGCTTGTCCCGTTGTCGGCGATTCGTCCGCGTCTTTTGAAGCTGATTCAGGAAGCGAACCCTGGGGTAGGGGAGCAGCACTTCATTTCCGGTGAAGAGCTGAACAAATTCCGCGCGCAGTATGTGCGGGGCGTGATCGCCGACGAAGTGGGCGAGGTCACTGCGCTCGAAACGGAAGTCGTGCGCAGCATGCAGGAGCACGAGCTGATTTCCGAGCACGTCGATCGCGAGTTCGAGACGAACCTCACGTTTGGCGAACGGGTCGCGGACAAGATCGCGTCCTTCGGCGGAAGCTGGACGTTCATCATTTCCTTCGGCGGATTCCTCGCGGCCTGGATCGCGGTCAACACCGTCTTTCTCGCGACCCGGCCGCCGGACCCATATCCGTTCATCCTGCTCAACCTCATTCTCTCGGCTCTCGCCTCGATCCAAGCACCGGTCATCATGATGAGCCAGAACCGGCAGGAGGCGAAGGACCGCGTCCGCAGCGAACACGACTACAAGGTGAACCTCAAGGCGGAGTTGGAAATCCGGCATCTTCACGAAAAGATGGATCACCTGCTCAAACAGCAGGCGCAGCGGCTTCTCGAGATTCAGCAGATCCAGATCGAGCTTCTCGAAGAAGTGCTGAAAAAAACCACGCCCGCCGGCTCCGCCGCCCCATCAAATTCATGAAAACCACGCTGCACTTATTGCTATTCGTTTTCGCCCTCAGCCTTCCGCTCGCACGCACGCACGCGCAGTCGCAACATGAGATGAACCAACAGGCGGCCGCCGATTGCAAAAAAGCCGACGCGACGTTGAACAAGATTTACGCGCAGGTGCTGGCGAAGCTCGACGAGGAGGGGCAGGGCAAACTCAAGGCCGCCCAGCGCGCGTGGGTCGCCTTTCGCGACGCCCAGGCCGAACTCGATGCCGACTTCATGCGCGGCGGCAGCGCCGCGCCGCTGCTCCGCTCGGGATCGCTGGCCGGGAGCACCCGTCAGCGGACGGAGGCGCTGAAAGAATTTCTCAAGCAACTCACCGATCGCTGACTGGCACGCTCCATCTCACTTTGACCACCAAA
>Ga0114966_10001783_pt1 | contig 19620 bp, 17 predicted proteins | sample M_130207_XF_Meta_FD_87029 | JGI IMG/M metagenome (GOLD analysis project Ga0114966, IMG submission 87029) | Freshwater microbial communities from Lake Montjoie, Canada to study carbon cycling - M_130207_XF_MetaG | ecosystem: Environmental > Aquatic > Freshwater > Lake | place: Lake Montjoie...
GCATTGCAAAAAGAATTCAACAAGCTCAAAGGCCCCGGTGAAAAAGGCTCTGAATCAAGTGCCTTTGCGGTGTTCTCATCCAGTGACTCGGGCTTGGCTTCAAGTGCGCAACTCAATGCTCAAGACCAAGGCACATCATCTGGCAAATCGGGCAACGGATCCTTGACGGGCGACAGCGGCACACAAAACACCCAAGCAACGTCAACGCCTGTCAATATGTTCGAAACTTATGAAAAACTGAGCGAACAATTGACCGCTGAACTTTCAAAAAGAATGCACGAACAAATCAGCCAAGGCCAATGGAAAATGAAATTCGCACTTAAACCGTCTACACTTGGCGTTGTTGACGTGCAGTTGGAGATGAAGGACGGCAAATTGGCGGCCATCTTCCAAGCCGACAATGCCTTGACTCAAAATCTTCTGCAACACGCCAGCCAAGAACTAAAGGATAATTTGAAAGACATCGGTCTACACCAAACCTATGTTCAAGTCGACCAACAAAATGGCGGACAGGCCCAACACCAAGGACAAGAAAGCAACGCTCGCAATCCGTTTGAGCCAGACCCCTTGTCTGAGGTGAGCGCAAGTGCTCAAGATTCCAGCACCCTTGTCGATGCCTCGATGAAGGTCAAAAACAATGATTCTTTGCTTGATTTGATGGCATAAGCAGCCCCATTCCAGTTTTGAAGACCCAACCCAGCATATTTATTAGGAGTTAACCATGGCAACAGCAGCCCCAGAAGCCGAAGCAAGCACAGAAGAGCCCAAACCCAAAAAGCCGATTGTCAAAATCATCATCATTGCGGTCTTGGCGATTGCCTTGCTGGTGGGCGTCGTCTTTGTCACTCTCTTTTTCTCAGGTTTTTACGAAAAGAAGGCTGAATTAGAGGCCGAGGACAAACTCGAAGAGTTGGAAGCCGCTGCCAGCAAGGCGAAAGTCGAAGCGCCCTCAAAAATCAAGAAAGAGGCGCCTGAGGCCACTCGTTTTGAGAAAAACTACTTGCAAATGGAAAAAGAGCTGATGACCAACATCACTGGCTCCAAGAAAGTGATGGTCGTGCAAATCGCGCTCATGACGCATTATGATTCAAGGGTGTTTGACAACGTCAAAAAGCATGAGTTCGCACTTCGCTCAGCCATGTTGGATGTCATGCGTCAATCCACCGAGGCCGATGTGGCCAAGCCAGAGTTTAGAAAAAACTTGGCCTCCAAGCTCAAAGATGTGATGAACGAGCTTTTAGAGAATTATGAGGACTTTGGCGGCATTGAAGACGTTTTCTTCACCTCTTTTGTGATGCAATAAAAGCTCTACCCCTTCCCTTAAAATACCAAGCACCAAGCGATGTCAGACCGATCCAACCTCCTGTCCCCCGAAGAACTCTCGGCCCTTACTGAAGGCGTTGAGGATGGCTCTATTGAGGTCGATACGGGCTTTAACACGGAAGTTCGTGTGCACAAACACGACTTGGCCAGCGAGGACAGCAGCCTTGGCGTGAACGTCTCTTCCGTTGACATGATCAACGAGCGCTTCATTCGCATGTTTCGCCTGGGGCTTTTGGAGGTTTTAAGAACCACTCCTCGCGTCAACCCCTCCAAGGTCCAGATCTTGAAGTTTGGGGATTATTTAAAATCCATCAAACCCCCATTGGCCGTCAATACCATTCGAATCAATCCCTTGAGGGGGTTTTCTGTGGTGATCATTGACCCCAATGTGATTTTCAGCTCCTTGGACAGTTTTTTTGGTGGCTTTGGAAAAGGGGTGGGCGACTTGCCGCCCGGTCGTTTGTTCACGGCCACCGAAACGCGAATCATCAACATCATTTTGGAAGTTTTCTTTAAATCCTTAAAGGATGCTTGGGCGCCTGTGATGGAGATTGACTGCGAGCGAGTGGCCTCAGAGATCAACCCACAGTTTGCACAAATTGCAGATGAAAATGATTTGATTGTGCTCAGCCGCTTTGAATCAGATGCAACGAGCAACAGCGCTCGCGGTTTCATGGACTTGGTCTACCCCTACGCCACCTTGAAACCCCTCAGGGAGTTGCTCAGAAACCGGGTTCAAACTGGAGATGGCAACGAAGAGTCTGACCGCGAATGGCGTGAAGAGATGGCCATTGCAGTTGGGGACGCTCACCTAGACGTGCGCGTGGTCATGGGTCAATTGAGAACAACCCTGCACCATCTGCAAAACATGAAAGAAGGCGATTTGCTTTATTTCAAAAAACCAGAATTGGCACAATTTATTGCCCAAGGGGTTCCCTCCTTTGGCGTCAATGTAGGCGCCCAAGGCTCCCAAGTTGCGGTTCGCATCGAGCGACAAATCATTCCAGGCCAACTTTGATCAATAGGAAGACACATCATGTCAGAGACAGAGAACACAGAAGACAAAACGCCTGAAGGCGACTTGCAAGCGGGCAAAGACACGGACCATGATTTCGATCATGCCGACCCCTTGCCCAACGCCAAAGACTTTCAGCTCTCCAACCCCAATAACATCAACCCGGATGTGCTGCAAAACATCTCCGTGACCCTGGCCATTGAGGTGGGCCGCGCGCACATCAAGATCAAAGATCTGATGCGCTTGACCCAAGGCAGCGTGGTCGAGCTTGACCGAATCGCTGGCGAGCCCCTAGATCTCTTGGTCAACGACACTGTGGTGGCGCAAGGTGAAGTGGTTCTGGTCAATGACCGTTACGGTATCCGCTTAACGCGTGTGGTTCCATCCACAGACCGCTTAAAGACCCTCTAAATGCCGCACATTCAAAAAAGCGGCTCCCCAAATTCTTCTTTATCGAGGATTTTGGTCACCTGTTGCGATTTGTCATGACGTTTTTGCGTATTCTTGGGCTTAATTTGTCATAATTGCCCTTAATTTGTTCGAATCAACCCTATAACTTTTGTGAGTTTGGCAATGAAAAAGTATCTACGAATAGGCCTAGAGGTCTTGTTGGTCATGTTGTTGGTGGCGTCCAGCACCTTTGCGTACTTGAACTTCTCCGGCAAAAAACACCTCTCCATCGACATGGAAGAAGTTGCCGCCGAACTTGATGAAACCAAAGACACCCTAGACAAAATCAAAGAGCAACTCGAAGACGCGCAAAAGAAAACAGAGGCGCTTGAAGAAACTGCCAAGCAGTTTGACGTTGTCAAACAGGCCTTTGCCAATGGCGTTTTACTCCAAGACATTGAGGCTTTGTACAAGGCTCAAAAAGTCCTAAACGCCGAGCGCTTGGTGGGGCTGGGCACGGTCAGACAACTCTCTAAAGGCTTTGAAGACGCCTCCGCTGTCGAGGCCTTTCAAAAGTCTCTTGACATTGCTGAGCTAGGCGCTCGCATGCAAGCAGTTTGCGCTGCACAAAACTCGCTTGTGTCTGCCGGCAAAAAAGTTAAAGTCTTGGCAGAATGCACTGGTAAACTGGAAAAACCCATTGATCACGGCAAATCTGCTAAAAACGTCCATTGGGGCTACGAAGGGGACCATGGGCCAGAGCACTGGGGTGCGAACTTCGCCACCTGCGCAGCTGGTAAAAAGCAGTCTCCCTTGAACATCGTTGGACCTTTTGAGAAATCAAAGGAAGTGGTCAAGGCCGACTACAAAGAAAGTCCCATGAAGATCCTCAACAATGGCCACACCATCCAAGTCAATATCGAACCTGGCACGGGCAGCTTGACGGTCAACAAAGAACAGTACGAACTTCTTCAATTTCACTTTCATCGCCCATCTGAAGAACAAGTTGACGGCAAGAATTTGGCCATGACCGTTCACTTTGTGCACAAGAGCAAAGAAGGCAAGTTGGCTGTCTTGGGTGTTTTGATGAACGAGGGCAAAGAAAATGCAACCATCAAATCCTTGTGGGCCAATTTACCGCCCAAAGAAGGCGAAGAGTATTTGCCCGCAAAGATGATCATCAACCCCTCTAGCTTGTTGCCAAGCGACATGTCCTTTTTCTCTTATGAAGGCTCATTGACAACGCCTCCATGTACTGAAGGTGTGAGTTTCTTTATCCTCAAAAACAATGTTGACCTCTCCAAAGCCCAAGTGGCCAAGTTCCCCTTCAAGTTAAACGCCAGACCCGTTCAAGCCTTGAATGACAGAAAGATTTACGCCAATTGATCCACTGATCTGAGGTGTTGGGATGCGCTCATTCATCGCATACAACTTCCTTTGATCAACCCTTCTGTGTCCTTGGATGCAGAAAAGGTTTTTTGATGGACCTTGAACACCCGCCCGCATAGCGACTAGAACCTAGGGGCTCAAAGATCGGCTAAAATAAGCTCCTACGCTCAGCCTCTGGCTCTACCCCACGAACCGCTGGACCTTGAAATACAAGGCGCGCGCCTTGTCGTTTGACATTGACTCAAAATCAATGGCCCCAGGCACATGCGCAAGTCTTGACTCATTGCCCAACACTTCACAGACGCTTTGCTTTGAATGGGCATATTTCAGGATCATCCAACACCATGAGCTCCATCTCCCCTAAAGTCTTTATCAAAACCTTTGGTTGCCAAATGAACGAGTACGACTCGGACAAAATGGTAGACGTGCTGAGCAGCACGCAAGGCTATGAACAAACACACAACATGGATGAAGCCGATCTGATCGTCTTTAACACCTGCTCTGTGCGCGAGAAAGCGCAGGAAAAAGTCTTCTCGGACCTGGGGCGCGTGCGCCACTTGAAAGCCAAAGGCGTGAAGATTGCCGTGGGTGGATGTGTCGCCTCCCAGGAGGGCTCAACCATCATTGAGCGCGCACCTTATGTCGACGTGGTCTTTGGGCCTCAAACCTTGCACCGCTTGCCTGAACTGTTGAATCAACGCGCGAGCTTGAAAAAACCGCAGATCGACATCAGCTTTCCAGAGATTGAGAAGTTCGATCACTTGCCCCCTGCTCGGCGCCAAGGTGCCAGTGCTTTTGTGAGCATCATGGAGGGGTGCTCCAAATACTGCAGCTATTGTGTCGTGCCCTATACACGCGGAGAAGAAATCTCTCGGCCCTTGGATGACGTCTTGGCCGAGGTTGCGAATTTAACCACTCAAGGGGTCAAAGAAATCACGCTGCTTGGACAAAACGTCAATGCCTACCGCGGACAAATGGGGGGTACGGCACAGATTTGTGATTTGGCGCTCCTGCTAGAGCTGATCTCTGATTTTCCCAACATACAACGGCTGCGCTTTACCACCTCTCATCCCAACGAGTTCACTCCTAGACTCATCGATGCGTACGGCAAAATTCCGCAACTCGTGAGCCACTTGCATTTGCCCGTTCAACACGGCAGCGATAAAATTTTAATGGCCATGAAGCGCGGTTACACCTCACTTGAGTACAAGAGCACGATCAAAAAGTTGCGTGCGGTTCGTCCTGATTTGTCCCTCAGCTCAGACTTTATTGTGGGCTTTCCGGGAGAAAGCGAGCAAGATTTTGAGAAAATGATGGGGTTGATCAAAGAGCTCTACTTTGATGCGTCCTTTAGCTTTATCTTCAGTCCTCGACCGGGCACACCTGCGGCCAATTTAAGGGACGACACGCCCCATGAAGTCAAACTTCGCCGTCTTCAAACGCTGCAAGCTCAACTCGATGTTCACGTCAAAGCCATTGGACTGTCTAGAGTCGGTACGACTCAAAAGGTCTTGGTGGAAGGCCCCTCTAAAAAAGACGCCAATGAACTGATGGCGCGCACGCCCTGCAACCGAGTTGTGAATTTTGCAGTGGGTGCACAAGGTGCTCGTTTGATGGGCGAGATCGTTGATCTGAAAATCACCCAAGCTTTTGCGCACTCTCTCAGAGGCGAGTTGCTCTTGGCTGAGTAAGTCTGAATGCATCAAAGTGGGCCACGGGGTGGCCGATTGAACACGTTGGCTTTGGGGCCAGGACTGAAATAGGGGCTTTGGCTGTATTTACCTCATCATGCCTGGAAAGCCCCCTCCACCCATGCCTTTCATGCCCCCTAGGCGCTTCATCATTTTCATGAGCCCACCCCCTCTCATTTTCTTCATCATCTCTTGCATTTGTGTGAACTCATTGAGCAGCCGATTGACCTCTTGCACTTGAACGCCAGCGCCTGCAGCAATTCTTCTCTTTCTCGTGGCCTTGATGATCTCGGGCTTTAATCGCTCTCTTGGCGTCATGCTGTGAACGATGCCTTGTTTTTTGGCCAAGTCTTTCTCCACCTTGTCCAAATCCAAATGTTTGGCTTTGTCGGTCATTTGACTGGGCAGCTTCTCCATCAAACTGCCCAAGCCCCCCATTTGCTTCATTTGCTGAATTTGAGCCAAAAAATCATTCAGATCAAAACCCTCGCCACTTTTGATTTTGTTGGCCAATTTCTCAGCCGCTTTGATATCCACGCCAGCCGTGACTTGCTCAACGAGAGCCACGATGTCTCCCATGCCCAGCACACGTGAAGCATGCCTTTGCGCATCAAAGAGCTCCAAGCCATCAATCTTTTCGCTCGTTCCAGCAAATTTAATCGGCGCTCCAGTGACCATTCGTACGGACAAAGCAGCCCCTCCACGTGAGTCCCCATCTATTTTGGTGAGCACAATGCCCGTGAGGGGCAAGGCGTCCTTGAACGCCTTGGCGGTGTTGATGGCGTCTTGCCCCTGCATGGCATCGACCACAAACAAGGTCTCAATCGGTTTGAGAAACGCATGCAAGGAGCGAATCTCTTGCATGAGCACCTCATCAATGGCCAAGCGTCCCGCCGTGTCCACGAGCAGCACATCCATGAAGTGTCGCTTGGCATAATCCAAGGCGGCCGTGACGATGTCCAAGGGCTTTTGCCCCGCATCGGAGGCGAACCATTCGGCGCCGGCTTGCGCCGTCACCGCTTTCAGTTGTTCAATCGCCGCTGGGCGGTACACGTCGGCAGAAACGGTCAGCACTTTTTTCTTTCGCTTAGTAACCAAGTACTTGGCCAACTTTGCAGTGCTGGTCGTCTTGCCCGCCCCTTGAAGGCCTGCCATCAAAATCACGGCCGGCGGTTGGGCCGCCAAGTTCAGATCCTCCACGCCCTCGCCCATGGTTTTGGCAAGTTCCTCTTGAACAATGGCAACCAAGGTTTGACCCGGCTTTAAAGATCCCAACACCTCTTGGCCCAAGGCCTTGTCTTTGACGCGTGCCAAAAAATCTCTCACCACGGGCAAGGCGACATCGGCCTCCAACAAAGCCAGACGAATTTCTCGCAACATGTCGGCCACATTGCTCTCAGTGATTCGAGCTTGCCCACTGATGGTTTTGACCAAAGAGGATAGTTTTTCTGTTAGAACGGACGCCATGCTTTACTCACCGCTCAAAGCGGCACCTGTTTTTTTGATTCAATGAATGGTCAAAGTGCGCACAAAACGCTAAACTTGAGTACATGATTTTAACCAGTGACTTCACTCTTATTTCCAACTTTGGCTTTTACAGTGCAGCTTGTTTGGTTCCACTGTACCTCATCTATGCCTTTTTGGGAGGCAAGCTCAAAGGCTCATGGGTCTTGGGGCTCATTGGCTTGGTGTGGGGCTTGCATGGTTTGAATGTGTTGTCCACCTTGATTGGCCTGGATGAAAACGGGCCGCGCTTTGGTTTTGCGCCTGCGTTGTCTGCAACCGCTTGGCTGATTTTCACCTGCTACGCGCTTGAGAGACACTGGTTTCCTCAAAGTCGCTTGCGTTTGGGTGTGGCCGGTGTTGGGTTGCTGACGGTTTTATTGTCTTTGTACTTTCCTGGTCAAACACTCAAGCTCAATGCCTCAGCTTGGTTGCCGCTGCACTGGGCACTTGGCATGGCGTCGTATGGGCTCTTTGGTGCAGCGGTGGTTCATGCATTGATCTTGTCGCACTCGGAGAAACTCATGCGCCAAGCCGCACAGGCCAGCGCTGGTTTGCCCTTGTTGACCCTTGAGAGACTCACCTATCGATTTGTCATTTCAGGCTTTGTCTTGCTCACTTCCACCTTGTTGGCAGGTTACTTGTTTGGTGAGTCTCTTTTTGGCGCGGGACACGCATGGCATTGGGATCACAAAAGCGTTTTGTCGGTCTTGGCCTGGATCACCTTTGCGCTTTTGCTCTTGGCCAGGTACCGATATGGCTGGAGAGGTCAAAAAGCCATTCGAGTGCTTTATTTAGGAGCGGGCTTGCTGTTTTTGGCTTATGCGGGCTCGCATTTTGTGCGCGAAGTGATCTTGCGCCGTTGAGCACATCATGAAAGCCGCATGCAACCCACCATTGACAAGCTAAAGCGCAAATGAAAGTCTTTGTCTTGCTCTTGGTCGTTGTGCTTTTTATTCTTTGGAAAAAGAATAAAAACAAAAGAGAGGCCCTGAAGGACCGGTTGTTCAACCCTGGCCCTGACATGAAAAAACCGCAGCCTTCGTCTGAGAGGTTCCAAGGCCACCCCCCCTCAGGCCAAGTCGACGAACTGATCGCCTGCTGCGTTTGTGGCGTACACGTGCCTAAGAGTCAATTGGAGCTGATCGCCCATGAGCAATACCAATGCGCCAAACACCGTTAAATTGACTGCAAAGTCCACGCCCCATTGAATACGACACACTCCACCACCGCTTTGGCAAAAAGCAGCTTATGGGCCAAAGGATGGTACCAATTCGCCAAACGCCTTGACTCACCCCACTTCAGCGCCAGGCCACCAGATGCCAAGATCGACTTGGTGGTCGTGCACTCCATCAGCTTGCCCCCGGGTGTTTATAGTGGAGATGCGGTCACCCATTTCTTAACTGGGCAAGCCCAAACCATTGAGCACCCTTACCTTGAGAGCATCAAGGAGCTCAAAGTCTCGGCCCACTTCTTTATTCGCCGTCAAGGCGAATTGATTCAAATGGTGAGTTGCGACGACATGGCCTGGCATGCAGGTGTCTCCCACTACAGGGGGCGCGATCGCTGCAATGACGACTCGATTGGCATTGAGCTTGAAGGCCTAGAGGGCGACACGTTTGAAGCTGAACAATATGAAACGCTCAGTGGCCTGTGCTCAAGTCTTTTGCAGCACTACCCCATTGAGCACCTCGCTGGCCATGAGCACATCGCGCCTGCACGCAAAAAAGACCCTGGCGCGGGCTTTTTGTGGGAGGATTTTCGTAAATCTTTGGGACTCACCCAGGATTTTTTTCCAATATCTGACAAATAAAAATTTATTTTTAAATGGCCTCTTTGTGCCTAAACCACTTCACCCACAAAAGCTCACGGGTCAAGAAATTCAATGGACAAGCCATGATCAAGAGAAAAATCCTTTAAAAACCGCATACTTTATGGCTTTTCTTGCAAACCTAAAGGATTCATGCGAGTTTCAAAGTAACGGGCGTAAGTATCGGTTTTTACTGAACTTTATGAATCGGCATAAATCCAACAAAATCGAGTGAAAACACTATGGCTAGTGTCTTGAAAACATTTCAAACACCATATATAGTGTGGTCTCGGCCTCCATTTATGGTGGCTTTTCATTTATTTGTCGGTCATTGAACCCCTCGCGCAAGTCGCCCAAACACCTCTTTTTTTATATTGTCTTCATAGGAAACGATCCCTTATGCATACTGTCGCCACTTCGAGCCCACTTGCCCCCATTGGCCAATTGGGTCAAAGTCCTCAAGACCGAAGCGCACCCCTTCAGCATTCCGCACTGGCCAACTATCAAATCATTCGAAGAAACGGCGCAGTTGTTCCATTTGAGCCCGCCAAAATCACAGTGGCCACCATGAAAGCCTTTTTAGCGGTTCACGGCACGCACGGTGCAGCATCAGCGAGTGTTCGCGAAACGGTCGACGCACTCACGCAAAGTGTGGTCAAAGCCTTGGTGCGCTCGCGTCCCGGTGGCGGCACCTTTCACATAGAAGACGTACAAGATCAAGTCGAACTGAGCCTCATGCGCTCCTCACACCATGAAGTTGCCCGCTCTTATGTCTTGTACCGTGAACGTCGGACCCAAGAACGCTCTGCCACGAACGTTGAGCACAAGAGCGAAGACAACGCCATCATCATGGTGAGCGATCGGGGCGAGAAAATACCCTTGAATTTGAACCATTTGCGCGCTTTGATCGAGACATGTTGTGAAGGCTTGGGCACAGATGTCAAGCCCGAGCCCATTTTGAATGAGACCTTGCGCAATTTGTACGACGGTGTTCCCTTGGAAGAAGTCTTCAAGGCGGCCATTTTGGCCACCCGCACTTTGATTGAGAAGGATCCCGACTACACCTTTGCAACGGCAAGGCTACTTATGCATACCATCGCCAAGGAAGTCTTGGGCTTTGAAGCTCAATCCAAAGAAATGGCGCAGCACTATATTGATTATTTCCCTAAATTCATCAAAAAAGGCATTGAAAATGACTTGCTCGATGAACGTTTGGGGCAATTTGATTTGGCCCGCTTGGGTCAATCTCTTAAAGCCGAGCGTGATTTGCAGTTTGATTACCTGGGCCTTCAAACCCTTTATGACCGTTACTTCTTGCATGTCAAAAAGCAACGCATTGAGTTGCCACAGGCCTTTTTCATGCGTGTGGCCATGGGCCTGTCGCTCAATGAAATCGATCGCGATGCCCGAGCCATTGAGTTCTACGAGATCTTGTCCTCGTTTGATTTCATGTCCAGCACGCCCACCCTCTTTAACAGCGGCTCACTTCGCTCACAGCTCTCGAGCTGCTACCTGACCACCGTTCCCGATGACTTGGATGGCATTTACGAGTCCATCAAAGAAAATGCATTGCTCTCTAAATTCGCCGGCGGCTTGGGCAATGACTGGACACGCGTGCGTGCTTTAGGCAGCCATATCAAAGGCACCAATGGAGAATCACAAGGCGTGGTGCCTTTTTTGAAAGTGGTCAATGACACCGCCGTTGCTGTCAACCAAGGGGGCAAGAGAAAAGGTGCAGTGTGTACCTACCTAGAGACTTGGCACTTGGACATTGAAGAGTTTTTGGAACTCAGGAAAAACACCGGGGATGACCGTCGACGCACACATGACATGAACACCTCCAACTGGATTCCTGACCTCTTCATGAAACGCGTCATGGAAAAAGGTGAATGGACACTGTTCACCCCAGACCAAGTGCCTGATTTGCATGAGCTTTTTGGTCAACCCTTTGAAAAAGCTTACCTCGTCTACGAGCAAAGAGCCAAAAAAGGTGAGATCACACCGAGTAAAACCATTCAAGCAGCGGATCTTTGGAGAAAGATGCTCACCATGTTGTTTGAGACAGGTCACCCATGGATCACCTTTAAAGATGCTTGCAATGTACGCTCGCCCCAGCAACACACAGGCGTGGTTCATTCCTCCAACTTGTGCACCGAGATCACACTGAACACGAGCGACACAGAAACAGCCGTTTGCAATTTGGGCTCGGTCAATTTACTGCGCCACTTGAAAGATGGTCAAATCGATCACGACAAACTCAAAAAAACCATCTCCATTGCCATGCGCATGTTGGACAACGTGATCGACATCAATTACTACGCGGTCAAGAAAGCGCGTGACTCCAACATGCGTCACCGCCCTGTTGGGCTTGGCATCATGGCGTTTCAAGACTGCTTGTACACCTTGCGCATTCCTTACGGCTCACAAGAGGCCGTGGAGTTCGCCGACCGCTCCATGGAAGCCGTTTGTTACTACGCCTACATGGCGTCGTCCGATCTGTCCAAAGAACGCGGCAAGTACTCAAGCTACAAAGGCTCCTTGTGGGACCGCGGTATTCTGCCCTACGACAGCATTGACCTCTTGGCCAAAGAAAGAGGTGGGTATGTTGAGGTGGACCGCTCCATCAGCATGGACTGGGATGCGCTCAGAAAGAAAATCTCCAAAGACGGCATGCGCAACTCCAACTGCATTGCCATCGCCCCAACGGCCACCATCTCCAACATCATTGGCGTGGATGCTTGCATTGAACCGTGTTTTGGCAACTTGTCAGTCAAGTCAAATTTGTCAGGCGAATTCACCATCATCAACAGCTACTTGGTCAGAGATTTGAAACGCTTGGGTCTGTGGGACGAGGTCATGGTCATGGATCTCAAACACTTTGATGGCTCTTTAAGACCCATTGACCGCGTGCCCCCAGAGTTGAAGTCTTTGTACGCAACCGCATTTGAGGTGGAGCCAGAGTGGATTGTCGAGGCAGGGTCGCGTCGACAAAAGTGGATCGACCAAGCGCAGTCACTGAACATTTACATGGCAGGCGCGTCTGGTAAAAAACTAGATGACACCTACAAACTCGCTTGGGTGCGTGGCCTTAAAACGACCTACTACTTGAGAACCATGAGTGCAACCCATGTTGAGAAGTCAACGGTGACCTCCGGACAACTCAACTCCGTCTCCTCTGGTGCTCAAACGGGGGGCTTGAGTGCGAGCGGCAACACGCCAATCGCGGCTCAGGCCACTTTGTCTGCACTCGAAATTGCGGCAGCACAGGCCAGGGCCCAACACATTCAACTGTCTGACACTGCGGCAACTGATGTTCGTTTCTGCGGCGTTGATGATCCCACCTGTGAGTCGTGCCAATAAAGTTCAGCGTGGGAGCTGAGCACCTCAGGTCCATGCTCGCCATTTTCCAAGATCACAGTCTTGAAAAATGCGAGCGTGAATCAAAGGTAAAAAAATTTAACCGCTCATTGCAATTAGATTCTTTTACTTTTGATTCGATTTAATTTGATAAATTTTGCGAATGCAATGCGCTCTTTATCATCGACTTTCTAAATGCGAGTCGATGCTATTGAACAACACTTTTGCACCTCATCGGGTTTGGACTCTTTTCAAATCGATGTGTTGCACCGATAATTTGAACATTGGAAAAAAAAGTTATGCTGACCTGGGACGAAGAAGTTACACCTACATCGCCAACACCCAACTTGAGTGACTCCATGAGTCATCAGGAATTCCCACCTTCAAGCCTGAATGCCCCAAGCATTCGAACGCTCAACGATGGCGCTGTTGTGCCCTCCTCAATTGCTCCAATTGCTCCTGTAGAAATGACCAAACCAGTCCTCTCCGGCAAGCGAATCAATGCAGCTGACAAACGCATCATCAACGGCCAAACCGACGTCAATCAACTCGTGCCCTTCAAGTACAAATGGGCCTGGGAGAAATACCTCTCGACCTGTGCAAACCATTGGATGCCTCAAGAGATCAACATGACGCGCGACATTGCGCTTTGGAAGGATCCCAACGGCCTGACCGAGGACGAAAGACGCATCGTCAAGAGAAACCTTGGGTTTTTCGTCACAGCCGACTCCTTGGCAGCCAACAACATTGTGTTGGGCACCTATCGCCACATCACCGCACCTGAGTGCCGTCAATTCTTGTTGCGTCAAGCTTTTGAAGAAGCCATCCATACACACGCCTACCAATACATTGTTGAATCATTGGGCTTGGATGAGAGCGAAATCTTCAACGCCTACAACGAAGTCTCATCGATTCGTGACAAAGATGAGTTTTTGATCCCCTACATTCAGGCGATCATGGATCCGCATTTTCATACCGGCACGCCTGAGACCGATCAAATCTTGCTCAAGTCATTGATCGTCTTTGCATGCTTGATGGAGGGCCTCTTCTTTTATGTTGGCTTTACTCAGATTTTGGCCCTGGGCCGTCAAAACAAAATGACCGGTGCCGCTGAGCAGTACCAATACATCTTGCGCGATGAATCCATGCACTGCAATTTCGGCATTGATTTGATCAATCAAATCAAACTTGAAAACCCTCATCTTTGGACCAATCAATTCAAAGCCGAGATCACGGAGTTGTTTACCAAAGCAGTGGAGCTCGAATACCGATATGCCGAGGACACCATGCCAAGAGGCGTTCTTGGTATGAATGCATCCATGTTCAAGGGCTATCTGCGCTATATCGCCAACCGACGCGCTCAACAAATTGGCTTGGATACCCTGTTCCCCAATGAAGAGAATCCATTTCCTTGGATGAGTGAGATGATCGATCTCAAAAAGGAAAGAAACTTCTTTGAAACCCGTGTGATTGAGTACCAAACTGGTGGTACTTTGTCTTGGGACTGAAGCGAATAAACTCAAACCAGATGCATTCGAATTTGTACCACTCTCACACCTCTCTGATTCAAACAGAGCGTTGCTTGAGTGTTACACACCCTGTTCAAGGTGCTGGACCCGGGTCCAACACCCTGAATCGCTCTATGCTCAACAGCAGCACGGAGTGTTTTTTTACTCAACGATCTTTAAACTTGATCTAGGAGATAAGTTATGGCAACTGCAAAAAAACCAGCGGCTAAAAAGCCCGCGGCAAAAAAAGTTGCGGCTAAAAAGCCCGCAGCAAAGAAAGTAGCGGCTAAAAAGCCCGCAGCAAAGAAAGTAGCAGCTAAAAAACCAGCGGCTAAAAAAGTAGCGGCCAAAAAGCCAGCGGCTAAAAAAGCTGCTGCTAAAAAGCCCGCAGCAAAGAAAGTAGCGGCCAAAAAGCCTGCAGCTAAAAAAGTTGCAAAGAAGGCCGTCGCTAAAAAACCAGCGGCTAAGAAACCAGCCGCTAAAAAAGCGGCTGTAAAAAAAAAGCCCGCTAAAAAAGCCGCGAAAAAACCCGCTGCTCGCGCGCAAGTAACGCCTGCTGCGCAAACGACACTCAATCCTCAAGCTGCATGGCCGTTTCCTACAGCCATCAAGCCCTAAAGGTTGATTCATCGTTCGATCTGAAAGCCCGGTGCACATGTACCGGGCTTTTTTTATGGAATCTGGGCTTTTTTTGACAAACACATGCCCAAAAGCCCTGGCACACGTTTTTCAAAGTGTGCGCATGTGAACACTCTGCCGCTTTTTACTAGGTGGGCTAGAGCAGATAGTTTTGAGGACCTTTTTGCGCAATTTTCAGCGCCCCCATTTTATTGCCCAACTCTGCACACTTGACCAGCGACCAAGCTTGCTCTAATCCAAACAGCAACGCACCTCTCCAAGCATCTCCACACCCTGTTGGATCCAACACTCGCTCAGCTTTCACAGGTGCCACGTGCGTGCTTTGTCCTCCCTCCCAAACTTGGCATCCTTGTGCACCCAAGGTCACAATCAAACCTTTAAGCGACTTGGAAATGTCTGCAACGCTTTGCTCCAAACGCTCTTCAAGCAACTTGGCCTCGTAATCATTGACCGTGACCCATGTGGCCTGGGAGATGAATTTCTTTAACTCTTGTGCATTGAACATCGGAAGTCCTTGTCCTGGATCAAAGACAAATGGAATTTTCAAATCAAACAGTTGCTGCGCATGGTTGACCATGGCTTCTTTGCCATCTGGTGCAATGATGGCCACTTTGATGTTGTGTGACGCATTGATCTCATTCAAATGCGCTTGGTTCATGGCGCCGGGGTGAAAGGCGGTGATTTGATTGTTGTCTTTGTCGGTCATGATCATCGCTTGAGCGGTGTAAGAATCAGGCACCTCTTTGATGAACTGCGAGGATATCTTTAAATCCTTTAATCGATCCAAATAAGACTGTCCGTCTTGGCCCAATGTGCCCATGGGCAAAGGCTCTCCACCCAAGAGTTTTAAACTGTACGCAATATTTCCAGCGCAACCACCAAAATCCCGCCTCAAAGCCGGAACCAAAAAAGACACATTCAAAATATGCAGTTGATCGGGCAAGATCTGCTCGGCAAATCGACCCTCAAAATTCATGATCGTATCAAAAGCAAAAGAGCCACAAATTAAAGAAGCCATGGTTAGTTAATCCTCCATTGAAAAGTAAAGAAAAATTACAAGGCAAATCAAATGCCGCAGCAAGAAAAGGATCGAAATGACTGGCCACATCCCTTATTCCAACTCGATTCGGTAACCGTTGGGCATAAGAGCTGGGAGGTCCTCCATGGGAATGGGCACAAGGAACTGATTCAATCCTCCAGGTTTGATCACTGGGGGGCCTTGCATCAAAGTGAGTTCCAACGTACGTTGATCAATCACTTGGTCTTTTTCATCCAAAAAGATGAGCTTGACGCTTGGCAAGGCCAAGGCGTAGCTAAAACTGTTCCTGATTCTAAGACTCAAATGATATCTGTAGCGCTTGAGTGAACCTGTTGCATTCGATTTGACCTCCTTGTCTGAGAGTTCCTCTTTCTCTAAAGAGCTGCTCTCGATACTCAAGGCCGAAAGATCCCTTGGCCACTCAATTTGACAATTGAGAATTTCACACATCTTCACCAAAGGCTCTTTTAAACCCTCGTGCAGTGCAGCCAACTCATTTCTGAATCTGTAGGTAAAGCCCAATGGCAGGACCATCACCAAGAACAAGGCCACCCAGCGAACTGAACCCAACCCGCGCTTTCGACCATGCGTTGGAGCCTTCTCTCGCGACTGCTCCAACGCACTGGCACCCAAATGGCCTTGATTTCTTTCTCCATAGGCGCCAGAACTCACTGCTTGAGTTTGATTTTGAATGGTCTTTTGATACAAAAATTCATCAATGCTGATCGGTTGCTGATGCGTCTCGATGGGTTGAGGGCGCTCGATCTTTCGGATGCTTTGCCTGAAGACTTGATCATCTCTTACAGAGGGCATGTCAAGCAAACACGCTAGACCCAAAAAAACTTGCTCGCAATTTGAGCAACGCACCCAACCATCGGCTTGGTCCAACAACTCATCCAAAAGAACAAGGTGTTGTGCACATTGAGGACACTTGCAAAGACTTGCCTTAGCCTGTTCGTCGGTATAGGGTGGGTTCATCAAAGCCTTTTCTCTTTATGAACGAACCGTCTTGATGCCACTCGTCATCAAGATCCAACCTTCACACGCGTTGCTGATCTCTAAATCACAAAAGGGCGCATAGGCCTCTTTAAGTTCAGCTTCTTGGCGCTCCAAAATACCTGCCAACACCAAGTGCCCCCCAGGCTTGACCAAGCCACACAACAATGGCGCCAATACTTTCAATGGTGTGGCCAAGATATTGGCAAACACCGTGTCGTAGGGGCCTTTTGAAATATCAGGCAGGCCCACACGCATTTGAGCCGCGACGTGGTTGTCCAATGCATTTTGTTCCGCCGCTTGGACAGCAGATGGGTCGATGTCCACGGCATCTGCGTGCTTGGCGCCATGGAGCACCGCAGCTATGGCCAAAATACCGGAACCACAACCATAGTCCATGACTCGCTCGGACACAAAGTCGTGCTGCGCGGCCCAGGCCAAACACATGCGTGTCGTTGGATGTGTGCCAGTCCCAAAAGCCAACCCAGGATCGAGTCGAATGACCTTGTTCGCACCCGTTGGCACTTCGTGCCAAGAGGGCACAATCCAAAAGTCCTCTGTGATGGCGACAGGCTGAAACTGTGACTGTGTGAGACGCACCCAATCTTCTTGCGGGACTTCAATTTCTGTGAGAATTTGACAAGTCTCAAACGCTTGTAAACCCAACAAGCAGACTTTGGCCTCTTCAAGCGCAGGGGCCTCATCAAACAAGGCCATGACTTTGGAGCGAGTCCAAGAACTGGCAGGTGGTGGCATGCCTGGCTCGCCAAAGAGCGCTTGCTCGTGCTCCGTGTGCGCATCTGCATCTTCTACACTGACACTGAGCGCAGACAACTCCAAGAGCACATCGCTCAAACTCTCCACCTGGTCTTGTGGGGCGAGGATGTGCAGTTCAATCATGAAGGTTCAATCGAAAAAAAGTTGAATACATCAAAGGGACTTGACAGCCCCCTAAGATGGATCTGTCTTGTTGGGCTTGGGTCTTGTGGTCAACCAGAGTTCAAGATAGTGAATATTGGTCCCACCTTGAATGAATTTGGGATCTTGCATGATCTCTCGGTGCAAGGCCACATTGGTTTGAATGCCTTCAACCACCATCTCGGCCAAAGCCGTTCTCATTCTAGCCAACGCATGTTCACGGTTGTCGCCGTGAACGATGATTTTACCAATCATTGAATCGTAGTAGGGCGGCACATAATAATTGGTGTAGGCGTGCGAATCCACCCTCACACCCGGCCCACCTGGTGGGTGCCACGTGGTGATGCGACCAGGCGAAGGTGTGAATTTAAAAGGATCCTCAGCGTTGATTCTGCACTCAATGGAGTGACCCGTGAAGGTCACTTGCTTTTGATTGAAAGACAGCTTCATGCCAGCAGCCACTCGAATTTGTTCCTTCACAATATCCACGTGCGTGATGTACTCGGTCACGGGATGCTCCACTTGCACACGGGTGTTCATCTCAATGAAGTAAAACTCACCGTTTTCATATAAAAACTCAAACGTCCCAGCCCCTCTGTAGTTGATCCGCTTGCAAGCGGCTACGCAGCGTTCACCGATTTTTTCAATCAGCTTTCTAGAAATGTGCGGCGCGGGCGCCTCTTCGATGACTTTTTGATGGCGCCTTTGCATGGAGCAATCGCGCTCGCCCAAATAGACCGCATTCTTGTGTTGATCGGCCAATATTTGAATCTCAATGTGTCTGGGATTTTGGAGATACTTCTCCATGTAGACCGCGGGATTGCCAAAGGCCGACTGTGCCTCGGCTTTGGTGGTCTGTACGGCGCTGACCAGGTGCTCCTCATCGGTGACCACGCGCATACCTCGCCCACCGCCACCGCCTGCGGCCTTGATGATCACAGGGTAGCCAATGGATTTTGCTATTTTTTTCAGCTGCATGGGGTCGTTGGACAACTCCCCTTCTGAGCCTGGCACGCAGGGCACACCTGCCTTGATCATGGCCTGTTTGGCCGCCACCTTGTCGCCCATGATGCGGATGGACTCTGGCGTAGGCCCGATGAACTGAAAACCGCTTTTCTCAACCCTCTCGGCAAAGTCGGCGTTTTCACTCAAAAAACCATAGCCCGGATGTATCGCTTCACAATCCGTCACCTCGGCTGCAGAAATGATGGATGGCATGCTCAAATAGCTTTGCGCAGACGCTGCAGGCCCAATGCATACGGCCTCTTCCGCCAGTTTGACGTACTTGGCCTCTCGGTCTGCCTCTGAATAGACAATCACCGCCTTGACACCTAGCTCTTTGCAAGCGCGTTGAATGCGAAGCGCGATCTCGCCGCGGTTGGCAATTAAAATTTTCTTAAACATCTGCGCCCCATCACTCAATATCAAATAGAGCACTGCCGTACTCAACGGCTTGGGCATTTTGGGGGTGAATTTTAACAATAGTGCCGCTCTTGTCGGCTTCGATTTCGTTCAAAATCTTCATCGCTTCAATGATACAAATCGTCTGACCCTCCTTGACCACAGAACCGACTTCAACAAAGGCAGCGGACTCGGGACTGGCGGAGCGATAAAAGGTCCCCACCATGGGGGACTTGACCACGTGGGCTGCACTAGCGACTGGACTGGCTTGGGCTGGCGCATTGGATGCGTCTTGCGTTGCAGGCAAGACTGCCGGTGCAGGCTGCGTGGCATTCAAATCGATGGACGCGATTGGCATGGGCGTGAGCCCCGAACTGTTTGCGCCTGGGGTATACTGAGCTCCTTGGCTCTTGACAATGCGAACCTTGCCTTCAGGTTCCGTGATTTCCAACTCGGCCACATTGGACTCTGAGACCAAGTCAATCAAAGTTTTAAGCTTTCTCAAATCCATAAATTTTCGCTATCTCGCATTAAAAGAGTGTAATTTACACCAATTGCTGCGATATTTCAAGTTTTAAGCGATTTTTGAGTCCTACGCCTTCCCACTGAATTCAACTCAAGGACCCCCCTTTCCAAGTCCA
>Ga0114966_10001784_pt1 | contig 19615 bp, 25 predicted proteins | sample M_130207_XF_Meta_FD_87029 | JGI IMG/M metagenome (GOLD analysis project Ga0114966, IMG submission 87029) | Freshwater microbial communities from Lake Montjoie, Canada to study carbon cycling - M_130207_XF_MetaG | ecosystem: Environmental > Aquatic > Freshwater > Lake | place: Lake Montjoie...
GTAATGAAACCAAAGAAATTACACATAATATAAAACATAATGTCAAAGTCCAAAATTTATCATTTGATAAAAATGAATTAATAAATATATTTGAAAAATATAATATAAATTACGAATTAAAAACGATGGAAACGAAAACAGGTTATAATGTAGAACATATATTTTATTTACAACGATAAAAATGAATTTATAATATAAACGTTTAATATATATGACAGAATTAAATTTAGCATTCTATACATATTTTTACGGAAGTAACCATAACGAGGCATTTAAAATTCCAGATTTACCATCATTAAAATATAAATGTTATTATTATACAAACAATAGTAATATTATTCAAAATTTAAAACACACAAATTGGATTGGAATTTACGATGACAAACCAACTACCGACGATATTATAGAAAGTTGTATGGTAGGAAAACATATAAAAACCTGTCCACAAGAATACCCAGAATTAAAAATATATGACTATTTGTGTTATTTAGATAGTAAATTAAAAATGGTAAATGAAAAATTTGTAGAAAACTATATTATTAATTATTTTATACAGCAAAATTATGCCTTATTATTACGTGAACATTGGGGGGTTCATAATAGTGTATGGAATGAATATAATGAAAGTATGAGACAATATAGATATACATTAGAAAGTGAAAAATATAAAAAATATATATTAAATCAAGTAAAAAATGGTTTAAATGAGATAACCGAACATCATTGTGCATGTGGGTTTTTAATAAGAAATATGAAACATGAAGCTATTATTGATATTAATACAACTTGGTATCAACATATTCAAGAATGTGGTATTCAAGACCAAATCTCCTTTTTTTTCGTAAAACAATTATTTAATGATTATATATATCCTTTTACGGAAATCCCATTTGTTTAGATATAAAAATAGATAATTTGAAATGTTCAATATTATACGGATATTCGTTCTAATATAGTAAGTCCATTATTGTTTGTAAATTTCTCCAGTAATTTCCATTGTGGATTCGCTATTAAAAACTCATCAATTGCTTTACCTAAACCAGTTCTAATTTCTTCAACTGGAAATCCAGTCCATTTAGATTGTTCTACGGCATCCCATTCCACAATTCTTACCGTTTCACCATAAATTTCATCTATCGTGGTATCATGCATTATAATATATTTATTGGTAATAACACTGAATTTTTCCAATTCTCTTTTTAATTGAGCGTAAACATGCCAAGTATCAATAAATGTCATATCTACATTTTCTGTAATAACTAAATCTAAGTCATTTATCCATTGATATTTTAAATCAATATTTAAATTTTTAGTTGCAATCAACAAATTGTCTATATCACATGAAGTTATATCATTTAATAATATTTTCTTGGTTACACTATTATTATTTAATAGTCCATATACAAATGCCCAAGAAGAAATACATCCTCTTACACCCAATTCAATAATGCTTTCACATTTAGTTGCATATTTATATAGTATAGGTAAGTGTTCATTAATATCACTAGGTCTATTACATAAATATAAATAATTATTTCTTATAGTTTCCATTGTTTATATTTTATTATTATATTTAATTTATATATTAATTTTTATATATTATATTATATACCAGTAAACATTTTGTTTTACACCTTTTCTCATTAAAAACACCCACTCCGTGAGCAGAATTAAGTGAGAAAGATGTTCCGGTTTCGCATCGAATATGTGAAATGGTGTAATGCCTATCTATATCAAATTGTAAATAATATATAATTACTAAATTTATATGAAAGAAAATGAATTGAAATAACATAGAATGGAAAATTTAATTTTATATCAAACAGATTTTCCAAAAAAAAGAATAGGTAAAAATTATGATGGTGGATATGTTATAGTAGAATTACCAGGACAATATGATTTTTTCATTTCTGGTGGAATTTCAAATGATGTTAGTTTTGAAGAAGATTTATTAACAAAATATCCAAATCTAACTTGTGTCGCATTTGATGGAACTATTGCGTCTTTACCTAAAACAGATAAACAGATCCAATTTATAAAAAAAAATCTAGGAAATATAAATACGAATGACACGACCAATTTACTAGAATATATACAAAACTATAATGATATATTTATGAAAATAGATATAGAAGGTCACGAATTTAGAGTAATGCCGGTTATTATAAAAGAAAATTATATTTCCAAGATAAAACAATTGGTGATTGAAATCCATAGTCCTGGAGACATTCATTTACATCCAAATTATTTTAAAGGATTATCTGATATCCACAATGAACATATGTTTCAGCTATTGAATGATATCAATAAAACACATACATTAGTTCATTTACATGCAAATAATGGTTGTAATATGCAAATGATTGATGGTATTCAATTACCACATGTATTTGAACTTACATTTATTCGAAATGATTTTGTATCCGAAAAAAAAAGAAACACGACATCTTTACCAACTAATTTAGATATGCCAAATATATATTATAAACCAGAATATAAATTAAAAGGATTTCCATATACTGTATAAATAAAAAATGACGACTATTGTAACTTCTTATTTTCAATTGGAAAAATCAAAAAAAAACCATGAAACCTATGTAACATGGATGCAAAATATGTTGATTATACAATCCCCTATGCTTATTTTTTGTGATAAAGATTCTGTAAAAATCATAGAAGAGATCCGTAAAGATAATTCCATCTATCCAACCAAAATAATGGTTATAGATTTCACCGAATTTTACACATATAAATATTACCATGTATTTCAGTATCATTATGTAACAAAAGACCATGAAAAATATCACAATCCTTATTTATATTTGATTTGGAATGAAAAATCCCATTTTTTAAAAAGAGCAGTAGAAATGAATCCATTTTCAACCGATACTTTTTTATGGGTAGATATTGGATGTTTTCGAAGAAAAAACACCGAATTTATCCATTGGCCAAAACCCGATAAAATACCAAAAGATAAAATATTATTATTATTAGTGAATCCATTTCCAAAAAATGTATATGAATGTAATAGTCTAGAACACTTGCCGGATTTTCAATTTTCAAATGGGTTTATAGGCGGAACCATGTTTGGTGGATCGTCGAAATCTATTTTAAAATGGCACAATGTGTTTTACCAAATGTTGGAATATTTTATTACTATCGACCGATTTATAGGAAAAGATCAAAATATTATGGATAGTGTTGCCATTATGCATAAAGATGTGGTCCATTTAGTAGATCCAAAACCGGATTATTATGACCGTTGGTTCTATTTACATAAATATCTATCTTAGACATCCGATAAATGTATCCATATTTTAGTATACAATTCTTGTTTGGATAAAATATCCATCGACTTGTTTTCGCGGAATACGGTTTTTCTAGCGATTTCTTCTAAATCCGGTTTTAAATACGTCGAAACACCTTTTAATGGTTTTTGATAATGTTCGATTCCTACATAATTCGCATGAATTTCTGCCAAGGATTGAATGGTGAATCCAATATCGACAAAATATTCATTGGAATGGAATTTCTTGGTATGTAATGGATTTTTATATAAGACAATCGTATCCGTTTCTTTGGAATTCGTATCCTCACCTTGATATAAAAAATACAAATATGTATTTTTTACAATGTCCACAATATAAATATCGGTTTTATAATATACACACATACCTATCAGTCCAGATAACACCATTCTAGGTAAAGAAGTCAAATCGGCCACTATTTCTCCACAAAAAGACCGAGTGACTTTATAATTCGTTTTTATTTTATTCGCTCCAATCGATACCATATATTCTGCAATTCGTTGTTTTTCGTTTACTTCTAATTTACCGTAATTATATTTATTACGTAAATATTCTCCGTAACCATATACCGCAATATAAATAGACCAAAACAAACCATCTTGCACTCCCGTGGCTTTCATACATTGCTGTTCTAACAGATCGGGTTTTTCGGTTGGTGTAACCGGAGTCGAAATAGGAATTAGAACAGTCTCCTCTTTTTTTACAATCTCCTCTATTGGTTTGGAATACGAAAATTCTTGTAAAAGATCGATATTTACGGGTTTACACTCATTATAAAAAATATGATATAATTGCATATATTTTTTATTGTTATGTTACTGGTTAAGTAATATACTATAATTGTCTTTATGATCTTTTTCAGTAATGAATTGTTTCAACTCTTCTGCACTTGATTCCATTTGAGAGATGGAAAGTTCTTGGTCGGAAACATAATTCAAATATTTTACAATTTCATCTACTGTTTCTTGAGGAACCGTAGAGAGATTTAGCAAAATACCGTTTTTATTGGAATTCAGTTTAATTTGCGGATTTTTTCGTAAAATAGAACCAATATGCACATGATGTTTGTCATGCATTCCATCTATTTTTTGTTTGATATTTTCGAGAGAAAAGAGAGAAGAAGAAGAAGAAGATAACGACATGAATAATAAATAACCAATAAAAAAGTTTTATATACATTATTATACCTATTCTTTTTTTCGTCCCCATATTTCCCCAATAATTTCGACACAAGGATCATTTAATTCAAATCTAGCACCAATTACTTTAATATCAAATCTATCGTCTTTTTTTATATTTTGAAAATTCCGGTTTTCCGCAAACTGATCCCTGTAAATATAAATAGTTGCAGGAATATTGCCATTTTGATCATAACTATTGGCATGAATACCACCCTTGGTAACACTCGTGCAAACACAATCATATAATAATAATCCTTCGGTTGGATTGCATATTTTACATTCAAATACCACGGAAAATTCAATATATTGGGTTTTTACTAAACCTGCGGAATAACGTAAAATGTTTACCGAATTCGGTTTTATATATCCTTCTTGAATACATTTTCCTTCGATTTGTTGAACTACTTTTTGTTTTAGATTTTTACCGGTTTTATTCTCTCCAATTTCTTGTGGTAATAATATCACCTTCATTTCCAACATACCTTTCGAATATAAATTATGGTCGTTGTTTTTCTCTCTTCTCTCATTCTGGTTTTGGTTTTGGTTTTGGTTCATTTTCTAGAATAGAATAGAATAATATATACTTATATTTTTATATTCTTCGATCGATCAATTTTTCGAAAATATAACACACCCTTTTTATTTACTAGAAATATAATGCCGTAGAGAGAAATACATGGGGTTATATTCTGGTTTTTCAAATTCGGATATATATATATTTCCCATATCCATATAATCATCCACTACATATTCTACCACATTATCCTTTTCCAGAGGTAAGTTCAAAGAAGATTCCGTTTCCGTTACCAATGGATTCACAGCAGCGACCTTATTGAATTCAAATAAAACATGGTTTGGAGTAAAAACATTCGGTTTCGCCTCTTGTTTTTTTTTCATTTCATGCAAGTCTATTACATGTTTAGGCGTATTGTTTACGATGTGATTAAAATGATGTTGCATGACTTGTCTACGGGTATAATGCGGTTTTACGGGAGGATGGTTATGGTATGCGTAATTGGTAGGGGGTTTACGCTGATAATGTAATAACATACAAAAATAAAATATATATTTAAAAGGCGATATATATTTTCTAAAAAATTATTATTTTTACAATGTAAAAAACTCTAAACATCAAAATATGGATTGTCTTTGATTGGCATGGAACAAAATTCGGTGGGACTTTTTTTATAATCCATTGGTTCATGAATTTTCGCTTCTTTTGCTTCTGTCAATAAAAATTTAAAATTCTCCCAAAAATCGGTTTTATGTCCAATCGATTTTGTTCCTACATGGGACAATTCATGAATGGCAACAAACGTCAAGGTATGTTCATCAATCAAATCATCTAAATTCCCATTTTTCTTGGGATTTAGGCAAAATGCGATTTTCTCTCCCTTATTTTCACTATATGCGGTATATTCACTCGTAGGTAATGTTTCTACAATCCGTTGTGGATTAAATCCCGCTTTTAATCGTTGTGCAAAATCATTTTCCGGGTGTTTTTGGTAGACATAATCCACTAATTGTTTACATTTTTTAGTAGTAGATGCTAATAGATCCGCCGCTTTTTCTAATTTGGCACGTTCTCTCACACAATACTTATTTCCATCTACACCAGAAACCACACATTTTAATTGGAAATCATCGGTATTTACAATATAATTATAAATACAACATGCAAATACAATAAACACAATTGCAATAAAAACGAGAGAAAAATCCATTGGTTGTTTGTTATATTATGCGGATAGATTATTTGATAATCTATATTTTTATCCAAAACATGCTAAATAAATCGTTTACAGATGTCTCGTATTTTAGGTTCCGTCGGTGGTTTTATTCCAGTAATGCCAATCAACATATTTTCCACTGTAAAATAATATTTAATGACCGCATTTACTTCTTTTCTGGTAATCGGTTCGATATTTTTACGGTATAAAGAGTCGTAGGTTACAAAGGTTTCCAAATTCGGCTGTAAAAGATATTCTTTTCCATTATGTGCGGCAAGGTTATCACTCATTTCCGTTTTCAATATATAATTCCCTCGAATATTCCCTTTTGCTACTAGGAATTCCTGTTCCGTAATTCCATTCTTTTTCAAATCTATGAATAATTGAATTAATAAAGGGAGAACGCCTGTTTTAGGCATGGTATGTTCCGGGGAAGTTTCGGTAACAACCATAAAATATCCTGTATGTTCGAAATGTTCCGTAATACATTCCGATGAATAGGTTAGACCGTGTTTTTCTCTCAATAACGTAAATAATCTCCCACTCATCCCATTCAATACGTGTTTTAATAATTTAAACATAAAACGATCTTTGGAAACTCTAGAACATGTTCGAAATCCTATACCAATCACATGGGTAGATGCACCTATTTTAGGAAAAGAAATAATGGATATTTTATTCGTAATTGGTGGTAAAGATAAGGACATGTTTTTAGAATAAAGAGTGGATAAGGGTTGAAATGGTTTTGTAAAAATACTATTCGAGAGAATCTTACGGATGGTTTCAAAGGAGAGATTGGAAACAATACTAAATACGAAATTCGAAGGGATGTAGAAGGAATGATACCAATCGAGTAATTTTTGATGAGAAATATCTTTTGCTGGAATATATTTCTTATCGGTTTTCGCCATATGATAGGTCAAGGTATCAATTGGATATTCATAAGAACTACCTTTGTATAGGATCGCATCGATTCTTTCTCCCAATAAATTCTGCATATTGTTTTCATTCCGGATATTTTCTTCCAATACTACTTTTTGTTCTTTTTCAAAGAATCGTTTGGGAAACGTAGAATTTAGCAACATATCTGCTAACATATTGGTGCATTTATCTACATACCTATCTTCGCATTTCACAGTATAACAAGTATGTCTTTTTTCAGTATATGCATTGAAAAAAGCCCCGATTTTATCATAGGTTAAAAATATGTAACGAGGATCCGGTATTTTTTTGGTTCCTTTGAAACACATATGTTCTACTAAATGAGAGACGCCACGAATTCCATCGGTTTCAAAAACACTTCCCACGTCACAGAAACAATACATCGACGTCATTTTTAATTGATTCGTCGGTCGTTGATGAATCATCCTAAACCCATTGGGAAATACATGGGTATTTACTTTGGATTCCATAAAAAAGTATTTATATTTAGCCTGTTTTTTATTTTTCTTTTTCTTTTTCTCTCCATTTTTCGTAGAATGTATGTTTATGTTTATTGTAAAAAATTGAAAAAAAGAGAGATATCCTTTTATTCTCTAAATCCACCAAAAGAATATGAATATCGAAATCATCCATACTTTTCAAAAAGATCATTATTTAGGAAAATGTCGAATGGTTGATTTATTGGCATCGATGGATAAAATAGAAAATTGGGAATATAATCGTCCACCGGATTTAGAGAGATCGAGAGAAATCGCAACCGCGATTCTCCAACCGAAAAATGCGATAGATTGGGTATTGCATTTTTCCTATGATTCCGTATCTAAATGTTTCCAAGTTATTGATGGCATTCATCGTCTCTATGCTTTGGAAATTGCGAGAAAAAAAGAACCATCCCTGCATACCGATGCATTTATTCTTATTAATTTCAAAGTAGATGCATCTAAAGGTGAATTAGTGGATTGGTTTCACGCCATCAACAATAGTAATCCCGTTCCAGAATTATATTTGAGAGATACTTCTGCAGAAAAGAGAGAATGTATTGAGAAAATCGCGAAAGAATGGCAAGATAAATATCCCGGACATTTCATGTCGACCAAAAAACCAAATATGGGACATATCAATCGCGACCGATTTATGGATATTTTAGACGCTTTGTATGAAAAATACAAAAAGACACATTCGAAATTAGTTTCCATGGAAGATACCTTGAGAGAAAAAATCGAAACCAAAAATCGCAGCATCCAAGAAAACCCTCCAAAAAAAATCTCTCTGAAAATACGGGAGAAATGCAAACTTACCGGATGTTATTTATTTTTACAAAAAATGGATGGTGTAATAGATATTTAGATAAAAAACATGCATTCTTCATAAGAACGATGATTTCGAAAAATCACTTTTCTTATCTCGGTTTCATCGTCATAATAAGAGAGAGAAAACCTATTTTTTTTATTTTTCGATAAAAAGGCAATATGAATCATATAACTAATGGCATTTCCATTTGAATAGTAAAAATTCCAAATACAACTGAAGGTAGGGATTTTTGAGAGAAGAGTATATCGATAATCCGTTTTTGAAAAACAACTGATGATTTTCCCGTCTTTTGAGAGATAAAAACGATCATCATACTGTAAAAGATATTTGGTAACATCGGTTGGTAATAATGCAAAACAAGGATGGATGTCTATTTTTTTCTTTCGAGTCATTGCAAAAGAATTATATTGTAAAAAGAATTTGTTTTTTACAATAAAAAATCATCTATTTTCTAACAAAATCGTCTATTGAGGTCCACATCCAACTTCGAGAGGAACACGCATAAGATCAGGTTCATACGTAGATTGGTTCCATGGACCAACGGCCGCTTTAGGAATATAAGGATCCGATCTCAATTGATAATTTGGATTTTTCAAGGTTTGCCCGATAGTATCTAGACCAATGTGATATCCAGCTTGTAATAAGTCCGGAGTAATTGGGTTTCCTTGATTGACCGGATTCAAAGATGCCCATTGACTATTTTGATCGACGGGTAATAAATCGGATGGGTTCGCAACATTTTGAGAACTATATCCTCCTTGAGTAATGGGTTGAACTGCCATAGAAGAGATATCGGAATTAGTAGATCCAGATCCAGAACCGGATGTTTTTTTCATCATCTTGGATGGTGCTAAAGGATCGACACTTCCATCTTTCGGGTAATTTCCACTATCTTCCATACCATCTGCAAATTGATACTTCTCACCAGAATAAGACATTAAGAAAAACAACAAAACTCCCAATACCAGAAAAATAATAATTCTTTCTTTCGTAAAAAATTTTTGAAGTCCCGATATGATACCTGACATCTTTACTATATTCGTGTATATAAACGGGATACAAAATTATTTATGTGAATTTGTTTTTTTATAGCGAGTTTGCTAAAGGATATTTTCTAATGATTTTTCTTCTAGATCTTTTTCCTTTTCATCTTCACTATCAAATGCTTCATCGAATAAATAGGTATTTTTTATCCGTTTTGCTTCTAAATAAGCAGAAAGCGCAAAATCTCTCGCCATTCTCGCTTTTTTCTTTGCTTCCTGATACATTTCAAAATATACTGCATTACGATTTTTTAATTGTAATACATCTTCCGTAGTATCTGATATTTCTAAATCGATTTCACAAATGTCACCTTTTTCTTCTTTCGACATCTCTATTTTTTTTGCTAAATCTTTTTCCTTTTCCTCTTCCTCTTCCTCTTTTTCTTTTTCTTCCATCACCTCTTTTTCTTTTTCTTCCTCTTCCTCTTTTTCTTTTTCTTCCATCACCTCTTCCACTATCTCTTCCTTTTCTTCTACCTCTTTCTTTTCTTCTATCTTTTCCAAAGAATTTCCTAAATGTGGATTTTCAGCAGAATCTTTCTTTTTGTTTTTTACTGGAAATACACATTTTTCGAAAATATCAATGGGATTTAGCAACATCATTTGTTTGATTTCATATTCGATTTGAAAACTACGAGAAGAACATTTAATCCCTTGTATTTCTAAAATAGTCATTAAATTGGAATTCTCTACAATATCTTCCACATTGACATCTTCTTCGTTTTCATTGTAAATTTTGAGAGAACATTTGCCTAAACGTTGTGGAATATTTGCCCGTAAAATATGTTGTTTACCGGATTTAAATATTTTGAGAGAAGGCAGAAAAGAATTTTCAATATCGTGCATTTCTAAATCGGAATCAAACCAGGTAGATCGATTCTCAAATATTTTTTTCTGGCAATACGTTTCCAAATCTTCTATCCATTTTAAAAAGGATTCATCTTCATAGGTGAATACCAGATCGCAATATAATTTTTTTCCCGCTTTTTGAATTCCCATTTTCGATTTACATTTGGGAGATTGGAGAAAAAGAGACGTTTGTTTTACATCAAAACATTTAATGATATAACTCCCACTTGAAATCGATTTAGGCGAAATAAAAGTAATATTATTTTCAAAATCCATTATTTCATTCGTGTCATGAATCATGTTATAGTTTATCCATGTATAAAAGCTTTTCGGTTAGGACGAATTCTTTACATAATACAATACGTTAAGTCATCTATCTTCTTTTCTAAAGGATTCATAAACATAAAAACCAAGAAAATATGTGGGATGCATGTCTATCCTATTTAAAAACGGATGATTCGCGTCGATATTTAAAAGAAAATATTATTCAACCGGTTGGTCAAGTGATTTATAATGAATGGTATATTTATTTATGGTTATTCTGTATTTATCTTGTATTTCTCATCTTTATTGTTTTAGCAAATTTAATTTTACTTTTAACTTTTATTTGTAAAAAACCAGAACCTTGTAAAAATGTCGATATTTAGGCGTTCCTAATAAAATATATAATATAAATATATACAATGGCTAAATCGAAATCGAAATCAAATCATTCTAAAAAAAATCCCAATAAAACGCATGGAGGAGGAACTACTGCCGATTGGGCACAACAAGTGGTTGGTCCTTATCCTCATTCCGCACAAAATAATGGAACGAATCTGATTCAACAAAATATGCCTATGTCTGGAGGTAGTCAATTAAGTCCTGCTCTGGTTGAACAAACGGTAAATAATAGTGTTCCAAATACAGCTGGCTCTGCCCCTATTTTAGTAAAATCGGGAGGTAAAAAAGGAAAACGTTCCAATAAACGAAAGGGTGGAGATGTTTTAGCCGAATTAGCCGTTCCTGCCGTTCTTTTGGTTGCCAATCAAACATTTGGCCGAAAAACGGGAAGAAAAAGTCCTATGGGCCGAAAACGATTTAGTCGAAGATATAGAAGAGGAAGACGATAAATACATAATAACATATATAGACGATCTATATATGTTGTCAAACGCAAACGAAATTTCTCTCGAAAAATATGTTCAAAAATGGGTATTAGTAGACAATCAAATCCAAATCTTACAAGAAAAAATGAAAACGATGCGAGAATGGAAAAAGAAATTGACGGAAAATGTAATGGTCCAAATGGAGGAAAAGGGAATCTCTCATAAAATTCTCTCCATTCCAGATGGCGAATTATCTGTGCAAGAAAAACGGGAATATTCTTCCTTATCGTATGGTTTTATAGAAGAATGTTTGACGGAAATTATTCCAGAAAAAGAAACGGTGGAATATATTATGGATTATATGCGAGAACATCGAGAGATTAAAATAGTAAAAGAGATTCGCAGGAAAAATATTCTCTCTACAAAATAAAACCTCACATGGATTTAGATTATATGCAAAAATATCAGTTTTCCGCAATTGGAGGAAGTGGGGGGCTTCCTTTTATGGTAGATGCCCCCCTTATCACTTCTACTCTTACTGGGGGAGGGTCTTTAGGTATGGACTCTTTAGCAATACCTGGTGGATTGGTATATTGTCCATATATCCATGAAATCGATTCTGTAGAAAAAGATCCATGGTCCGTTGCAGTGAGAGAAGATTTTGATTCTCTCTTGGATTTAATTACGGTATCTTCATCTTCCTCTGTAAAAAAAAACAAAACAGTAAAAAAGAGAAATAAGTCTCTGCTAAAAAATTGATCTTTTTTAAAAGTAAACAATCACATAACATATTACGTTACTGAATAGATAAATTTATATGCAAAATGAGTTCCCAAAGAAGATGTAGTTGTTGCAGACAAACCGACCACGATATTCGTAGTTGTCCGATGTATGTCGACCGAATAAATGAGAATTTAGTGAATGATTTTACGCAAAATGGCAATAATGCTGTTTTTCCACTTACGATTAGTAGACCGATTGTATATAAATTGGGAGATAGATATGGTCTTTCTCGCGATATGAACTATAATGTTTATTTAGAAAGATTGATTATGGTTTATATCCATTTAGGAGAGCAGAGAAGACAAGAACGAAGAGACCGACGTAACGCGGAAAATCAAAGACGATTAGAAGAAGAACAACGTCGTAGACGGCCAACATTCATTATTAATGATAATTCGAATGTTCCCGTTGCACAAGTGATTGTTCCATTTCCATTAACTCCCGCAGTGGGTCGTTTCCGGAATCTTCTGTCGATTCAAGATTTGAATGCTTTACGAGAATCTTTCCAACAATTAACCTTGGAATTAGAAATCGAATTGGTAGATCGTAATACGGAAACGGCTCCTATATTGGTAGTAGATCCTTCGAAATTTACAGAAGATAATTTACAATGTGAATGTCCAATTTGTTATGAAACCAGACCAAGTGTCTTAACCAATTGTGCTCATTCTTATTGTCATCCATGTATTAAAACGATGATTGAAATAAGAAGCGATACCGTATCTTGTGCTTTGTGCCGTGAAAAAGTAAATACGGTTTATGTTCCAAATGATACGTTTATTCGCTAAATATTCTATTATATTCTTGAAATAAAAAATAAAACAAATTAACAAAAAAAGAAAAACAATAAAAAGAAAATAAAAAGAAAATAAAAAGAAAAAAAGAAAAAAAAGAAAAAAAGAAAAACAATAAAAAACAAAAAAATAAATGTATATATTTATTTTTTTTCGTAAACCAATGTAACTAAAAAGAATGAATATACCCCAAACCGATACTTCGATCCATAATTTAGACACAACCATACAACCGCAATATATGGCATGGTCCATCGAGAACGAAGAAATCCTAGTAGAATGGTGTGATTATGCACAATGTTACCGATGGCTAAATTATCGTGCAGAAAAATACTATTCTTTTTTACATGGCTGTTTTACTATCACAACCATTGTATTATCTACCTTAAGTGGTGCAGCGTCTTTCGCTCAAGCTAGTTATCCAGTTTCTTATGTTCCATTTATCGTAGGTTCCACCAATATTTTTGTGGGAATGATAAATACTTTACAGCAATATTTCAAAGTATCTGAATTCAAAGAATCCCATCGTGTTTGTGAAATTGCATGGGGAAAATTATCTAGAAATATTTTAATCGAAATTGCAAAAGCACCAAATGAGAGAATGAATGCAACTAATTTTTTCAAAATTATCAGTAGCGAATATGATCGTTTAGCCGAAACAAATCCTATTATTCCAGATTTTATTATTCAAGAGTTTAAAAATACCTTTGTAGGAGACGAAAATAGTAATTTGAATAAAAAATATGGAGAGATTCGAAAACCAGATATATGTGATGGTATGATTAGCGCAAATACTAGTCGACACAAATGGTATACAAAACCGGACATCACTACCTATAAGATATATGATAATAGTTATAACGAAAAATGTCTTTTTTACAATCCATTAAAAGATATTTCTTTTTCAGAAACAGAATACAAAGTTTAGTTTAGTATTCCGACCATTGTTTAGCATTAAACGAATTCAATTTCAACAGTGCATCCGCATTTTTTTTCCAAAATTCTACTTTCTTATCGATCACTGCTTGTTCTGAGTTTTTTGGTAAAGATTTATTCATCATGGCAAGTTCCGCTGGTTTAGGTTTCGGTTTTTTACCGAAACAATTCACACCAAACCGGAGGAATTTATTATCCATATAACCTCCATTTATTCCTGGACGACCACATTTGTTTTTGTTTGCAGGGTCTTTTTGCAATTTTTCCCACGTTGATTTTTGGGTAGGAAAATACGCCATTTGTCCTTCCGACCATCCGTAATTACACCATTCTGCTCCATTTTTATAGGCATTTTCCATATCGTCATAATTGGCTAATCTAGCACCATATGCCGTGCAAATATGTTGAGCATCGTCATAAGTATACAAATTATTGGAAATATTAAATACTTGATCGCGATTTACCAATGCATTTCCTTTCGTAAGTTCACCCTTATCATTAATTTCATGATCCGATACTTTTTTTAAAACACCGTTCACTAGTTCATTACCAAAGAAAAATCCGTAAATATCAATATTGAAAAAATATTGAATTGCGAAAAATAATACGAAAAATACGAGAATAATCCATAATTTTTCTTCTAATAAATGAATTAAAAAAGGTGTGTATTCGGAACGCATATTAATATGCATGAAAAATACCCAAATATAAAACGCAATACTGAAAAAGATAATACCATACATATTGACAGGATCTTGCATCCATTGAATAGACCAATTCCAAAGTGTTGTAATCGGTTTTGCTTTTGCTTCCTCACTTGCAGTTGTATAATAATATACACACCCCGCAATAATAATAAGAAGCATAGTGTAATCAAAAATACGTTTAAGAACCAATTCAATATTATCCGTTACATTGTTTTTTAAAAACATTGCTAGAAATACATAAATGACTAAATAGAGGAGAATAAATAAATACAAAATATAAATATGAGAAGCGTGGTATACTTTTTTAAGATAGTCATAGGTAAATTTTGGTGTTTCGAACTTTCGAATGTTAACATGAGATGGATCCTCAAATGTTTCTGTTTCTGGTAAAGTATTTGGTTCTGGAACTCTCTCGGATATTGCAAAAGGACCAACCGGCCCAGACATACTGTTTAAAATGGGATCATGTAACCCATTTGGATCGGTTGTGTTATTATAAATATTTTCAGAAGTCATCGTATCCATATCCATAATCAAATCAAATTATTATATTATAAAGAGTTATTTTTCTTACGATAAAATAAACAATATGCCATGGGAGTCACCATTTGTTGCACATGTTCTACCTTTTCGATGATATGATCATTACAGTGGAACCATTCGTTTTTATACGTTTTTACAAAAGCCGAATAATGTCCTCCCATAATGTCACCAATATGGTTACATATACCGTATAATTCATATTGAAAGGTAGAAGAATGATATCCTTCCACAAAAGAAGAAAGATCTAAAGTATCGATGGGGAAATCTACTAAAAGCATATTTTTCAAAAGACAATTATGCGGAATATCGATATAAAATCGGTTGAGAGAAATTACTAAAATCGGCGGGAAATTCCAAAACACGAGTTGTTTATATACCTCTTGTTTTTCTCCCGTTCTTTCATTGAACCATGTATTTTCCTTTTCTAATAATTCCGGAGTCGTGTATTTTTGTAAACAAGTGTAAAGATTCGGTCCTTCGATTGGTAAATCTAAAATAAAGAAAGATTCGGGTTTGAAATGTAAAATATGGTTGGCATTCTGGGTATCTATTAATTTAGATACAGATATACCGTAAAATAGATCTCTTATTTCCGAAAATTCTTTTTTATAAATGTCCGCAATCATTTTATAACATTCTACCGCCATATTATCTGTTACATTTTCAATTTGACCCCGTATTTGTGTATCGATGGATCGTTGAAAACAAGTATGAAAAGAATCCATGAAAAACAAGAGAAATTCGGTCATGTCATTTTGGGAATTGCCAGTAAATAACATTCGGTTTTGTATTTTAGCAATATGTTGGACCCATGCGATGAGAGAATTGGGAGAAAATGGTTCTTCTTTGTCTATTGAAAGTTCCGGATTCATTTCTTTTAGAAAAAGAATCCATTGTTCTACGAATTTGGCTTCTATAATCGTAGTATTACATAGTTCTAATGGTAAAGTATGTAATTCATACGTATGTAATAGAATTTGTAAACAAGTGTTTAAAAAACAGGTATTTCCTAAATTATAGATTCCTCTTGGCATAAAGGTATTTAGGATATAACAATATAAATGTGAATATTCATTCATTCTTAAATATATATTTAGTAAAATGTCAAACCATGGATTACATAATTTATTAAATGATAATCTTCAACGGTTTTTTACGAATTCTAGTGATGTTTCTTTGAATTTTTTAAGAGAATGGGTAAATGATCCTATCTTTGTTTCTTTAGAGAGCGGAAACGGAAACGGAAACGGAACAGGAATAGGAACACAGACGGAAAACGAAAACATAATTGTAGAAGAAGATGCAGATTCTATACCAGATTTAATAGATCCTGAAAGAGTAGAGAACCCAGCAGTAACCGAACCGAATCGTGGACTTGAATTATGGGGCAATCTACTAGAAGATTATCATAGTCAAATGCGATTGTATCAAGAAAATGTGCGGACGATATTGGATATTACGCAACATTTATTACCAATGAATCGGGATCGGGATCGACCAACTACGAGAACGAGAACCAACAACAATAATAATACGAATTTTTTGAGAGATTTTTTAAGAAATAATACCTATACATTGGACATTGAGAGAATTCTCCCAAGTTTGTTTACAAACAATACCAGTAATACACCTCCAACACAAAATGACATATTATATGCAACTACCATATTAAATTACGACATTTCAAACAATGAACTAAGATCGAATATTTGTCCAATATCTTTAGAAGAATTCCGTGATGGAGAGTCCATCACACGTATTAATCACTGTGGACATGTATTTAAATCGACGGAACTTAGTAGATGGTTTATTAGAAATGCCCATTGTCCAACATGTAGATATGATATTCGGCACAATGGATAAAATGAAATATATTCTTATAATAGTAATGAAATCGGTATCACGTTATTTATACCATTATTTAGAACAACATGGGGAACTGTCCTCACGCAATACATTCTCTTTTACCCCATTGAGCCGCACCTTTTTATCCAATCTATTATTAAAAATAAATCAATATTATTTACAATGGGAATATAATAAAATAATTTTCGAGAAAAAATGGGAGAATAAACATTTTGCGGATTACGAATATATTCCATCGGAAATAAGACGGAATTGGATCGATAAAATTCCTAAAGACACGTGTATACAACGTAAATGCACCTTGAATATCCATGATAAAATATTTCATATACATTTATGGTTTCCAACCGTGAATCGCACCGTAAATCCACCTACTATCATGAGTGACGCACAAATCGAAGCAAAAGTTCAACATACGATCCTGAAAATCTATTTATGGTTATCTCTCGCAACGTCTTTTCTATTAAAAAACACCAAATGTTCGAGAGAAGTGAATATTTTTTTATATTTAACCCATCATTCCAAATTTCTCCCAAATAGTTCCCGTAAAAAAATCGATCAAATCTGTGCAAATACGGCATTTACCACCGGATGTGTTTTCGAAAAAACGAATATTCATATTTTCCGGGAAGAAGAATGGTTCAAGGTTTTGATGCATGAAACCTTTCATAATTTAGGATTGGATTTTATAGATTTAGATAATCAAACCATCAATACATCTATTTTACAGTTGTTTCCAGTAGCAATTACCGATTTCCGTATATATGAAACGTATGCGGAATTATGGGCAGAAATCATGAATATTGTTTTTATAGTATTTTTAACAGATCCGCCGAAAAAAAAAGGGAGATTGCCATTAATTAAATGGACATTATTAATAGAAAAAATGTTGAAAGTGGAAATGGATTTCACGGTATTTCAAGTAAAAAAAATATTGAATCATCATAAATTGAAATATACCGATTTATTTATACCCGAAAAAGCGGGGTTTTATCATGAAGATACCCAAGTGTTTTCGTATTACGTTTTGAAATCGATATGGATGATACATTTGAATCATTTTCTGGAATTTTGTGCGAAACAACCAGGGGGGTCTTCTTTGAAATTCTGTTTGACGCAACCGAATTTAGGAATATTTATAAAAAAAATGAAACAATTAGCAAAATCTCCTATTTTATTGGAGAAATATAGTAAAAATAGTGATATTTCTTATAAAGAACCGAATTTTGCAAATACGACGTTGAGAATGACCATATATGAATTGGAATAAAAATATTGGTATAATATATATTATCTAAAATGGCCGTATCTGCTTCCAAACGTAAAATCTATCGTGAACGTATTCGAAAATCGCTGTGCAGAGGTAAGACTGCGAAAAAATGTAAAAAGGTAAAAGGATGCAAAACTGCGTCTGGAACCAAACGTCGATTTTGCAGAAAGAGACATAGTGTTCGACATCATTAAATCTGTCCGTGTTTCAAATAATATTTAGATATTATTTGAAATTCATAAATATAATGTATTATTATATGAATTCTCATGAAAATCAAAGTTTTACACAAGTATTCCATTTTTTACCATATATATTAAATATTTATGAGATTCCTCATGATCGTGATTTAGGTTTTATAATAAAAGAAGTATCCACATTTTTAGATATTCCAAAAAATATCGATAAAATAAATCATGCATATGAAATAGAAATGAAAACATATGATATCAAAAATATAAAAACGGTAATCAAACATTATTACAAAGAAAAAAAATTAAAAAAAGAATGGAATCGATATTTTGGAGGAACAAAAAACAAGCGAAAAAAAAATAAAAAAACAATAAAAAAAATGAAAGGTGGTAATGGATATGTTAAAAAAAAATTAAACAAATTATGTGGGATGATAGGCCAACTAGGAACCAAAATTCTAGCTATAAATGCAGCAACAGAAAACGAATTAGATAATTCGCCTAATAACCAAACACAACAAAAACCTACTAACCCACAAGATCAAAAAAATGCAGATGATTTTGTGGATGATTATTTATTGGAAGATTCCATTGAAGGAAATATCCAACCTTATTTAGAAACATTAGATACTAAAACAGAACTAAAACTATTTTTAGATAATGCATTCAACGGAAAATACTGTTTAAGTAATATCGGTAAAATTGGGTTTTATTTATTAAAAGTAGTAACTCAAATATTCTTATATATACATTACATACCTATGGGATTATGGATAATATTTATATATTTACCATATTATGAAATAAGTGTATTATTAATGCCACATAATGATCCACAGAAAAGTAGTTGGTATAATATTTTTGGATTACCATTTATAATACATTATGGTATTAAAAAAAAAATAGTCAAATATATGGAAAATTGCAAAAATAATTTAAAAAATATAAAACAGGTTATATATAGTGAAAATAATTATGATCCTATAAAAATAGTAGAAATTCTCAAAAAACCACCTCCAGAAAAAAAATATAATGAAGATTATCATTGGGAATTATTGGAAATTCTTAATAAA
>Ga0114966_10001785_pt1 | contig 19603 bp, 13 predicted proteins | sample M_130207_XF_Meta_FD_87029 | JGI IMG/M metagenome (GOLD analysis project Ga0114966, IMG submission 87029) | Freshwater microbial communities from Lake Montjoie, Canada to study carbon cycling - M_130207_XF_MetaG | ecosystem: Environmental > Aquatic > Freshwater > Lake | place: Lake Montjoie...
GAAGGCAACACGATTGAATTAGCGTTCGTAGATGCAGCAGCAACGGTAACGACAACTGGCGACGTGTTTGTATCAATTACATAAGCGTAAAATGTGCTAGTACTTCTATTAGTTAAATTTCTAATTCTTGCACTACCGACTTTAGTATTTGCGTACGCTGCTTGAGTCGTCGTTACAATATTTGAAGAATCTACGCAATGTAGATCTATTGTAGCGAAAGAAGATGTATCAAAAACGCCGCTAGTTGAGCCGCCATATAAGTTCTTTACTACAAAATAGTTTCCATATTCTAGAGATAACTCATAGTCTTTCGAGGTACTTGTTGTTCTCGCTTTATCTAAGGTTAGCGTTTGAGTACCTTTAGTCTCGAAGGCATAACCCTTAATATAACCCTTTCCACTTTCAATTTCTAAATCAAATTTAGAAGTATTTGCGGTATTCGCTACTGGAGTTGCTCTCCAAGCATTTACCGTATAATCGCCAGACTCATCGTATGTTCTTTTTGCAAATTCTTTTGCAATTTCAGAATATACAGCATAATCTATTTGTTTTGTAATTTCACCATTTTCGACTCTTAGCAATTCAAAGAATTTACTATCATCAATTGAGTCTAGCGTTCTATGCTCTAGAGTTAAAGAAAATTGATATCTATCGGCGCCAGGGGCTTGATAATTGAAAGAACCTTGCGCTGGGTCTAATAGGGTTGAATCTTCTGAAGAATCAATTAAAGTATCGCTGATTGCTAAACCAACTCTATAAGATGGTGCAGTCGAATATGGATCTAGAGGTATTGTTTGCGCGGGTACGTGAACAAAATAACCATCTACATAAAATACGCCCTCATTCATAGAAACGGCAGAACCTGCCGTTTGGGGAGTTGGCGTACTAGTTAATATTGCTTTTACTGTTGTATCTGAAGCAATGCTTATTTGGTCATTTGCCTCAAATTGAGTTCCAGTCAAGTATCGAACAAGTAAAGTTGGATATGCTTGTCCATCATCCACAGTTAAAACCTGAGCCTTTTTCTTTCCTGTAGTATCGTCTACAATTAATTTACCATTAAAATCATTTAGATTAATATCTTGAAGTTGATATTGCGGTAGTAATTTTAGAGAAATAATTGAAGTGTCTAGTGATAGATGTCCACCTCTTACTGGAGAACCATCTTTAAATACATGGTCTCCAAATTCTTTAATTTGATTTTGAATAATAGATTGTATTTGCGTAAGTTCGCGAGCCTGAACAGAATACCCAGGCTTGAACAATATACGCATGTAATTGTTATCCTTAGGACCGTCCTGAAAATCGTCATAATAAGGATTTACATTAAATTCCATTATTTTCTACCTAAAATGTGAGAACTAATTTGATTTGTTCTGTTTGGGATGAACTTCTGAGAATAGGTTCCCTGTTCTCAATATATAGTACCTCTCCAGTAAATACATCATATTCTGAATGGGTAATACTTAGTGTTGTAATTGATGAAGTTTGTACCGTTCCTCTGATGGGCTGAGATGCACTAAATGTTCCGACCTCATTATTTACCCATATTTGATTAGTTGAACTATCTCAATTAACCACAGTTGCAGAATATGATGATGTCTCTAATGTGGTTCCTTGAAATACTGTTTCGTCTAATCTAAAATTAGAGGCTGTAGGTACAACGGTAATTATTGATGTTGTATTATAATTTGAACCGCTCAAATAAGACCCAGTATTAGATTTTGGATTTTTTATTAGAGTTAATTGCCTATAATCGAATGTATCTGAAGCATTGCTAGTAGGTATAGTGGAGTTTTCAGTTCCATTAAGGTCTACGCTAACCATTAAACTTCTTGCGCCAAGTTCATAATACGGGTCAAACCCGTTACCGCCTTGGGGTTCAATAATTGCGGTTATATTTGCAGTCGCTCCCGATAATTTAGTTGGGTCACTAAATGAAAGAGTTGCTGTTGTATATCCTGAACCAGGATTTAAAATATTTATTCCAGTTATAACGCCAGAAGAAACTACCGCTGTAAGATTAGCACTAGAACCATCTCCAGTTACCGTAATAATTTGAGCAGAAGCTGCGCTTCCGCCAGCCTGATAACCCGAACCGCCAGAAATAATTTTAAAGACGCTTAATCTACCGTCTATGGCTGCATTTGTAACATTAGTTTCAGAAACTACTGGCATCCAATCTGAAGTAAAAAACTTTTCCTTCATTCCAGAAGGGATCGTATACATATATTTCCACTTGTAACCATCACCTGTAGAAATATATGCACTTTCGGGTAAACTACCATCAATGTTAATTTCGGGCATTACGGTTGATGCTACATTAGAAGAATTTAACAAGCATTTAAAAACTTGATCCCTAGTATTTCTAACATAAAATTTATTTACATATTGAGTATTATTATCCACAACTTTATATACAGTATTTCCCGTATATGAGTATGCAAATGCACTATTTACTGTTAAGAATTTACTATTTGTGAAAGAAACAATTTCTTTAATTACAACAGGTGCAGAAGAACCGCCAGTTCCTGGTAAAAGAATTTTATCTCCAACAGCCAAAGAAGCTGTGTAATTGGTAGAAGAATCGCCAGAAAGACTATTCGCGGTTCCGCTGATAGATGCGCTATTGGAAGTTCCAGATAAAGCTGTGACAGAAGACGTAATATATAACTCTAAATTTGCAGTATATGGGGTATATCTTGTTCCAGTAGTCCAGTCGATTCTAGGAATTACAAGATTCATATCAGCAGCAGTTACTTTCTTTAATGCAACAAGGTTCCTAAAGACCTCATTAATTGAGTCTGTAGTTTCAATAGGTTGAGGCGGTATCCCTAAAGTCCAATCGACGGGTCTTGCAATACCCAAATACGTGTTCGAGGATCCCGTTAAGGAATCCTCATAAGATCTCGCTATTGAAATTTTACTTCTTATTGTCGTTAGATTAGGTTTTAGTGCCATTTACTTGTTCCAGTTATTTTGTATATTTATTCAGTCAGTGGATATAATTTTATACTGTACGCCGCTAGCAGTTGGACTTACGGAATATGGAAAATTGGTGCTTGTACTATTTGATACCCAGCCGACTGTAATCAAATTACCAGTTATCGAAGATACCGTTGTATCAATTAGTATATCCTGAGAATCTAAATCATAGTAATGAATTACGTCGTTCACCGCAATTGATAGTGGATTAGTGTTCCCGTAAACCTTTAAAACATTCGTCGCGTTTGTCAATATTAATCGACCATCCCCAATATACTCTAAAGTGCTTTCGACATTTAATGAGGTATCGCTATTAATTTTTTTAATTTTCCTAACTTGCGTTCTAGATGGGGTTCCAGTATTAATTACTAATAAATCATTAGCCTTGGCTCTAGTGAATGAGGTTCCGCTACCAGTTATTATCTGATTGGCAGAAATATATGAGCCTAGAGAAATAGTTCCTGAATTATTTTGAGTATTTGACGTGTATACATTTGAAGTAGATATATTTTTAGTTTTATCTATATTAAGTAATTGGTTGTACCCAATCATCTTCATTCCCGAAGGATGGAGTATATCTAATAATGCCTGGCGATAATCTTCTAGCGCTTTTTCGGCAATAATTACATATGAAAAATTGTGATATTTTTCTGAATCCTGCAATTTTTTATCGGCACTTAAAAAGCCATCGGTATTTAAAAAATAGCCATTAGATTTCACTAAGCCATCATAAAATATTGCATTTGCTCTTGCTTGGCCATTACCATAAATTGTTGATGTGGTAATAGCCGCATTGAATGACTGAAATTTCAGTTTATCTGAAAGATTTATTGTTCCAGAATAATCGAATACTCGAACTGTTGTTGTTGCTGCATTATAAGAATCAACTGTTGCTTTATATGTGTATTGATTTACAGCTAGAGAAGTTCCTTGATATACAATATCGTTTTCTAAAATTGTACCTATATCTTCTCCTGGCCATCCTGAAATAACTAAATCCATAATTTTCATAGAAACGTTTGGTGTAGAAATATAACCCGAACCTCTATTTAAGAGGTTAAAGTTTAATATTCTACCGACCGCATCAACTGCAGATGATAGTTCTGCGCCTTCACCATATCTGTAAGCAATTAATTCTGCGCCAGAACCACCAGTCGAATTTATTGTTAAATCAATAGAGTTATAGCCTTCTCCAGCATTAGTTACGGTTACTGCTGTTATAGTTCCATTTGCATCATTAGTAAATGTGAATGTTGCTCCAGAACCAAGACTAATTGGAATAATTGTATCAGTAGAACTATTGTATCCGAGTCCACCTCTAACAACATCAACATACGCAACCCTACCAAGATCTAATAAACTTTGTCTCGTATTTGCCCATAATGCAGCATTTGCTGAACTCGTTTCTATCGTAGGATAATAGAGAATAGACTCATCAGTATTATAATATGAAACTGGAGTCAATAATGGAACTTGAGTATAATTTGTTCCTTTATCCGCCAGAGTAACTCCATTAATAGGACCGACGCTTATAGATTCCTTCCGTAAAGCTCTCCAAAGTTCGGTATTGGTATTTGATGACGCAAAATTAGAAAATTGATAGTTTGAACTTGATAATAAAATTGATGCGTGTGAATTTATAGTATCAGTTCTTACATTTAATGTAGTCGTAGTACCAATGGATGAAATTTTTGCAGTAGCACCCGATCCAGTTATATCGCTTCCCGTATTTGCGATATTAATTAAACTATTTGCATAAACTCTAAAACCGTAACCACCCTTAACAACGGAAATTGATTGTATTTGCCCAGATGTAACGTCACCAACTGTAGCAATAGCCTTAACTGGATTTATTGCAGAAAGACCGCCATTTATTACAACAGGGTCTCCGCTCTTATAAGTTAATCCTCTGTTGTTTGGGTCAATTTCAACTTTAGAAAGAGAACCAATAATTGTTTCTGAAAAAAGATAAACTATTGAACCATTTGCTGCGACATAAGAAATTTCTAAATTTTCACCATTTAAAAATTTACGATTTACATTAGAAACATAAATTTCAAAAATTTCTTGATTAGTTATTGGATCAATTGTTTTATAAGCCGATTCAATTACACAACTTGATGAGGATTCAGTTCCTAGTCCTCGTCTCTTCTTTAAATTAGTTAAATCTAAAGAAGGGCTTGTATTTGAAGACGTAAGTTTAAATACTTGAGGTACATACCACTTACCGTCAGAAGCCTTTAAAATATTTTCTTTCGGGTATGAAATTGAAATTTCTTGATTATATAAAACTCTAAATAAAAATTGTAGAGACTCTTCGCTACCTTTCTTTTGGTAAAATTCTCTAATAGTTTTTATTAATTTGGCTTTATCAGAAAGAATATTTTCTGGAAAATATGGGAGAAATTTAGTTTTAAAATATTGTAAAAATTCGTCAGTAGTTTCATCAACATCAGCGTAGTCTAGAAGTTTTCTAGTAGAATATGTAACTCCAGTAGTTTGCTCCATCCACTCATAATAAGCCTTGATAAAATTAATAAATGCTGGATAATCAGCCTGAACAAAGTCGGGTAATTGATCTTGAATCAACAGCGATATTTTTTGATCTATTGACATACTTTAAATTGCTTTTACATTTACAGTTATCGCTAAAGGCGAATATGGGTCTAAAGTTATAATTGTAGATTTAGATGAACTGAACTCTAATGTATTCGGTTTTACGTAAACTTTAATTTCTTCAAGAGTATCAGCAACACCAATTGGAGTAAATCCAGTTAATTTTATTGTTCCAGTAACGTAATTTATAGTTCCTGCATTAGGATCTAAAATTCTCTTTGCGCCAGTGTCGTCAAAATATGTACTTCTTATAGCGCCAGTTCTACCTTGAATTACAGCTCTTACTGTCGCGCCAGAACCATAAAAATCACCATCGGCGGCTTTAATTGTTAATACTGCAGTTGTATAGTTTACGCCAGCAGAAAGTACATTTACAGATTTTAATTTACCGTTTACAATAATCGCTTGGAGGGAAGCACCTTCTCCATCACCATCGATCGTAACCGTTGGTGTCTTAGTATAATTTGTGCCAGAAGTTAATACCTCAACGCTCTCGATACCCGAGAAAGATTGGGGCGTTTCTTCCAAAAACACATTTCTAGTTACGCCAGTCGCATCTTGTTGAGTATACGCTGGAGTGCTATAGAGTCTATCTTTAGAAGAAGCTCCTCTTCTAAGTTCAGTTCCAAATTGTAAAGTATAATTTTCAGGACTTCCTAAAATTGGGCTAAATCTTTTTTCAATAAACAAATCCGCAGTAGATGATGATATTGAAGGATCTGAATTGTCGATATATTGTAAGAGTCTGGATAGTTTAAATGTAGAAGTAAAAGTATTGAGAGTATCGCTAGCAAATAATGCTATTGCAGTTCTAACTGCACTTTGAATTTGGGTTGGAGTTTTATTTGTAACTTTAGGATCGTATCTAACCTCAGCGGTTATATTCAAGTAATCGTAATTAACATCTACGAATTCAGGAGTTACTGTTAATACGCTGAATGGTTTAATAATCTCATTAATTAGATAAGTCTTTTCAACGTCAGTTATTTCGTAACCGAGTTTCGGCTTTAATGCTAAAAATACTTTCCATAAACGGGAGGTGATTCTTCTTCACCACCCCAAACATTAATTGCATCAAAGTATGGATACTTTTTATTAATCATAGCAATGTAATCGTTTTTAGTGACTGCTCGATTATTTGATATGAATGATTTCGGAGCTGCAAATTTAATGCTATCAATAAGTTCTCTCGTCGAACCACCTGATGAATTACTTACCGTATTAACTGAAGATGTAGAACCAGAAAGTATTTGAGAAACTAACTTAAATTTATTTAATGCATTAGCGGCGGGACCCGACGAAACAATATAAGAAATCGCAACTAAATTTCCGTTACTTAGTCCCTTACTGAACACATCATGGCCGAAATATATTCTATATTTTCCAGCGCTTCCTTCTTCAAGATAGTATACGGTACTATCTGAATTCACTTCTGTAGCGTCGGTGGCTAAAGTATATACTGTTTTTTCAGTTTCAGTAGAAGATTTTTGAATTATAACTTTTAAAGTAGAAGTATCAATTTCACTATCAGGTAATTCAAAAACTTGTTTTGGGTTTGTTGATGTGTTTAATTGATAGACGTAACTTGCAGAAACGCCTTCTTTTATAGAAACATTAGCAAAAGAAAATGTAAATCCAACATTTGAAATTAGAGCGTCGTCAACTGTTAAAAAACCATATGACTGCCCGTCTTTCGCCTGACTATAGAATTGCGTAAATCTAGGTAAAAGAAGATTGGTTGTTGTATCTGCTGGACTTTTTGTTATAGTTAGATTAACTGTTGCTTGCGATGAGGTCGTTGACCTCGGAGTATAACCGAGTAACTTCGCGTGGGATACTACTGACTGCCTTAATGATGCTGAGTCTAAGAACATTTCGTTCGCTATCATATTCAAATAGAAAGAATTATAGTGAGTGTTATATGCTAAAATATCTAATAAGATATTAAGACCCGCACCCTCAAAATCATAATCAGAAAATTCCGATTGGGCTTGTAGATATTGTTTTAGATTAGTTTTGATTGCATCAAAATCTAAATCGGCAACTGAAAGTTTTGAAGCCATTTATCTTAACCTTTCTAAAAAGAACGAAACAACCAAAGGTCTAGCAGTGTTATTGATGAAGAACTCAACCGTAACATCAAATCCATCCCTATTTAAATTTTCAACAACAAAAACATTTTCAACAGTTGCTCGAGGTTCAAAATTTGCTATTGCAATTTTAATCTCAGCCGCTAAAATATTAGCAGTTACTGGGTCTACTGGTTCAAACAATAATTTTCTAACATTTGAACCGATTTCTGGGTGAAATGGTTTCTCATAGTGATTCATTAAAATAATACTTCTCAATGCCTGAACAACGGCATTCGCGCCCGTCTTTTTAGCAATATCTTTTGTTATTGGATGAATTCCAAAGTTTAAATCAAAATCTTTGTATTCTCTAACTGTTACTGTACTCATTTATATGACATCAATTCCATGTATTCTGGTTTTACTAATAGATTTTTTAAAGAAGAAAACCCATCAGCGTTTATTGTGTTCGATACAGTTTCAACTGTGGAAGTAGATTTAATCTTTTCGTCATAATAATTTGCTGAAGTCAAGTCATTTTCCACGATATTACCAATTGTACTGGTATGATTATTTATACTAGAACTAATTCTTTCTGATATCTGTAAAATCGCAGCATCATTTGCGCCACCATCGGGCGTTAGGGTGTTTATTATATTTAAACCATCAATTATATCTGTTCTAATATTTTCATTTATTGAGTTTAAAGTATCAGATGAATATAAAGCCGATGCAGCGTTTTGTAAAAATACCTCAGAATTCATACCTAGATTATTGTTTAACTGAGTTCCGATTCTAACTAAATCATTAGTATCATAGTAATATTGGTCTACGCCAGTTGGAGCATACTCATAAAATCTTTTTTCGCCGATACCGCTCAATATATTAGTATGCGATTCAAATTTGTTTAAGGAAGTTGTTAGAGAACTCATAGAACTATCAATACTATATGAAAGACCTGGCGAAACCGCTTCCATTTTTGATGAAACTTGATTGAGTAATCCTGAACCACCAACGCTTCCTATTTCATTCACTTTTGAGAAAGAGTCCGTTATATTTCCCGAAAGCGGATTTTGTAATAACGCAGAAGTTCCTTGCGAACTAATGCTGGAAGTTAAATCGTTTAAACTTCCTAAATTTTTACTTAATCCTGAAACTTGTGAGAGTTGATCTTTCAATCCATCAATCCCGCCTAAGTTTTCTGCAATTGATGAGAAACTTCCAAGAGAAGAAATATCGCCGACATTACTCACAACATCACTTAGCATTGAACTTAGTGATGTTATATCTCCAAGATTTTTAGTTAGATCGCCAAGTCCTCCCAAAGAATCACCAAGACCACTAAGGTTCCCAGCTAGAGATTTAATATCAGCTAATTGTGAAAGATTAGAAAGTTCTTGGAGTCCAGCTAATTGATTTGCAAGCCCAGCCAACCCACTCAGCCCACCTAATGCTCCAAGAGAACCTGTGAGGGATGAACCTAGACTTCCTATTCCACCCTGTTTTATTGCAACGGGAAGACCATTAATCGTTACTTTCGGCGCTTGCTGTAGAAATGTTCCACCCATATGGATCCTATCCATAATAGTAGAACGAAGTTCTGAGATAATCGTCGCCTCAGGAAATGTTACAAAAGCTGCCATTTAAATCTCCTATCCTAACTTGCCTGGTGCAGGACCAGACTTCAATTTATGGAAACCTTGCGCATACTTATCGTGGTTCATATATGTTAAGTGAACCTTTGGCGCATTTGCTCCTTCGTACGAAACATGAATCCAAGTTCCTGGAGCCGCTGAACTTGTCGTAGTATATTCAAGTAGAACCTGAGTGTGTGGAACCGAGTCGCGAATTTTAATCGCAGCATCATAATAGTTTTCGAGAGCCTTAGTAAAAGAAGGTATTTGAATATCTGCAGCCATACCCATTTCGTGCCTAGACTTAGAAGCCTTGCTCGAACCAAGATTTCTAAAGACGCTATTCAATACCATATTTGGATATAACTTTTTAATTGGTTCGAGAGTATTAATACAAAGCATTTTTAGGTTACATACTATTTGCGCTTCTGTATATCCATGCTGAGGTTTAATTTGAACACCTCTAGTTACAGCACAATTTAACATATTACCTAGAGTGAAGTTTGGAGAAAGTTGTAAACTTGGACTAAACGAAGTCATCTTGTGTATATCGCCGCAATCCCCGCTTAATGGTGGGATATCCTTAGCTGGGCTTGTGTCGCTTTCTGTAGCCTTGGCTGCGTTACCTGCGTCAATATCTTCCTTTTTGTAAACGCCTTCTTCTATCTTTTGATTGATATAGTCTTTAGCATCAACATCAGGTTCTTCAAACGCGAAATTTGAAGAAACTTCTGGAGTAGGCTCTTTAAATTCTTCTCTACTATATGCGCTTATTGATGGCGAACTTAATCCGCTTGCCGCAGCGGATCCTGCGGATCCAGATTGAAGTTTAATATCTGCGACAGGAACTTCAAGTGTCGCAGCTCCGATAGCAACTTTAGTTGATGCCTTAATATTAATATTACTTCCCTGCTGATTAATATTACCGCTAGCCTTAACATCAATTTTACCAGCAGACTCAATTTTAATATTCGCAGCCCTAAGTCTAAAATCTTTCTTTACGGTAACATCCATTTCGTTGGCTTCAACTAAAGCCTTACCGTTTATTTTAATATTTGCATCGTTACCGATAGTGATATTACACTCACCCTTAATGAATACGAAATCGTCATTCATTATGATTTCATATTTGTTTTTAGTAATCTTTTCTAACTTAGAACCTGATGGATAAAATTCATCAGCGGTTCCAGTTCTATGATTTATAGTTACTCTCTCATCATGCGGCGTATCATCAAGTTCAAATGCATGACCCGATTCACTTTCTATTACCTGATTGTATGGATATTTCGCATTAAATCCAGGGAATGGTTCAGCCCAATTACCGCCACCAGCGATTGGAATATTTTTTTGTATTCCTTTTCTTCTAGTAGCAACTACAGTATTTGCGACTGTTTTATTTACCGCCATTCTAGATAAAGAAGACTCGTTCAGTCTATCTTTTAATGGATAAGTTTCTGAAGATTGGTTTGGCTTTTTGGGCGCATCTTCTAATTGATCAGAAGTCCTTAAATCTTTAAAGCCTTCAAACTTACCTTTATCTATTGGAAAGTTTGGAACTACTCCGACGATAATCGGAACCTGACCATTTCTTCCATCAGCAAAAAAACCAAAAACCATATCTGATTCTTTAGGAGTTGTAAAAGAACCACTGTTTAGGGAATTTACTGGATGAGCCCAAGGAAGATTTTCGGAGGGAATATCCGCTAGACTTGGAGAGTGCCAATTAAATATTCTAACCTGACATCTTCCTAAAGTCAAGGGATCTTGACGAGATTCTACGATACCCATCCACCAAATAAAACCATCCATACCAGCATAATTTTTATCAATCATGATTTTATAATCTCTTGAATTTTTTCCGAATTATTCAACCCAGGTGCCATAAAATCACCAATACTATCAGATAATAATTCTAAAACAGTAACGTGAATATCGCCAGCAACTTTGTGATGTACTGCAGAAATTAAATATTTTCCAGATCTAACTTTATTTAAAGCTGAAGTTCCATCTTCTTGAGGTAAGAAATTTTGTATTTCAATGTCAATAGTCATTCCAGCTTTTAACATCGGATCACCAGGAACTGTTCCGACCATTTTATATAAATGTAACTGACCGAGTTTTGATGCAGTTTGAGCCAACCAATTTTCAGGACTTGTTGGATTATTTGTTGGGTCAGAATCGGTAACCATTACAAATTTTTGCATATTTTCGTAAGTATCAAAAAATGATTTTTTATTTCTATTTAAAAACCCACTCATAGGAACTTCTTTATTTAAAATTCCTTTCTTTTTAAATTGTATAGAATTAAAATTGAATGTATCAAAAGATTTAGTTATTATATCTAAAGTATTAATTGATGAAGAAAAAGAACCATAACGAGTTGCTTTAAGTAAATCAAATTCTTCTATAAAATTTAATGATGTAAATGTTTGCATATTTTTAGCGGGATCGTCGTTAGTCTTTACTATTCTTGAATATGAACCATAGGTTGGTACTTTTAATAAGTCCTCATAAGATACAAAATTAAATCCATCTCTATTTTCAAAAAACATATACAAACTAGATTTATCCGAATATGCTCTTGTTGCTAACCACTGTATGGCTTCAAGCGCATTCATTTTAGGAATAATAATATCATAATTTCCACTAGTTTCTGACATAGTAGAAATTTTACTATCCATCACTTTTAAATAATTCTTTAAAATATCCTCAATCATTTGTTTAATAGTTAAACCCTTATAGGATTTTGATATTAATGATTGAGGAGAAATTATCATTTCTTCACTTGCTAGATACATTGTATAATTTTGCAAATTGATATCGGCTGATTTATTTGCAATTTTATAAATTCTAAAAATTTTCTTTATTGGCGCATCCATCGAAGGTTTATCTAATTCTAATTCAAGAAATTCATTTCCATGAAATCTAAAATTTGATAATAGATCTTGCGCATCTGCTAAAGTTAAGGTTCCCGTCATACACGGGGAAAATAAATCTTCGTATAGATTAAGCTCTAAGAACATTTTACGAACATTTATTACATCTCCACCGCTGGTGTAGAGAATTAATTTGTTTAATTTATATGAATAACTATTAAGAATATCTTCTGACATGCTATTTCATTAATATAGAAAATTGATTTTCAACGTCTACAATATAATCTGTTTTTAATAGATTAAAGCTGCGTTTACTTTCATTAATATCAGTTTCATAGTCGTACTGTGTAACGAAAACGTATTCAGTTGTAGTTGTTATTGTAATTGGAGTATTGTCATAATCATCAATCACAACAGTCTGCGTATCTACAATAACTGGATTATTTAGAGTTGGTAGGGTTGCTATTGTTTCGATTGCCGAATTAGCCTCACTGTAATATTTTTCTGTGATTTGAGTTTTATATGTTTGACTATCAATTACTCCATTTTTATTTGTCGAAACCGTAACTTGTTTTTCATAATGATGTAGTGTACTTTGAGCTGCGGAAATTGAGTTGTATTTGTCTATAACATAATTATCAAAAGATTGACTCTTTAATGGAACCCCATAATATGGATCGGTTACGTCATTCCCGAGCATAAGAATCCAATATCTATTTGGATCATCATAAAGTTTATGCGCTACAACTTCGGCTGTATCAGATTCTTTCATTGAATATGGGTAATATAAATCAGCATTTGTTAATGCTTCTTTAACAAAATGTATTCTAGCGAATATATTTTTTACTTGTTTAAAATCTACGTTATTATCATCTAACGCATAAGTTATTGATGGGAAACGTTGGAAGTATTTCATTTTAAAATCCTGCGTCAATCATATCGCGAGTTAAAATATCGACTTCCTTAAATCTTAGCATTAAAGATATCTCAACTGGAGCGCCATCATCAAATGTTGCAAACGGACCCGATGATGAATAATTCACATCAACACCTTCTAAGACGCATGTTGATATTCTTCCAATATTTTTATTCTCTGCGCTTTTAAAGTAATATTGAATATCAAATTGACCAGGTGGAGTAAAATATGCGCCAGGAATATTTGCGCCACCAGCTAAACCTGGAGCCGAATAGCGTTTGAATAGGAAAATAATATCTTTAATTACTTGAGTTTCTTTTTGATTCTTTGGTTGAAATTTAAACTCAAACATAAACGTTCTATTTGCGCTACCTTTAAATATTAATTCTACTTGAGGATTTAAGGCAAGTCCTTGATTTCTCAACATAAAATCCGTAAATCCAGGGCCAACGATACCACTTTTTTCCGCAAGATTTCCTAGAGCTTCCGTACCGCCGCCAGAATCTGGTGAGGATAATGAACCAATTGCGTCAACTACACCAAATCCTCTTAGAGGATTTGCAGAAAGTTTTGAAGCGGAATTTACTAATGCGGCACCAGCTCGTTGAGCCTTACCCATATCACCTAGTGCTGACGTTAATGATTGAGCATCATAGTCGTGCTGATATGTGTGAAATACTGTGTCAGGCATATAAATTGCAATGGCTTCCGCAATTCTTTGCATCTTGGGTTTCTTTTGCATATTTCTAGATAGTCCTGAAACTATACCAGTCAAGCCACCCTTAACTACACCTGTTGCTGCAATATTTCCTATTTTTTGACCATCGGCTAAAGATAGAACATTATCAGATCCAACTGCGTTCGCAACTTGACCTAAAGAATTTAATGCTATTGCTCCTGCCACAGCTGCTGCAGATTCAGCGCCAGAAGAAATTTCATTTCTTCCTCTAGTCTTTTGAATATTTTGGTCTGAGATACTAAAGGCATTTTCTACAAGGTTTTCAGATTCTACTGAAAACTTACTTGCGATAGGAAGATTGATATAGAATATCACATAACTTGGAACTGATGTTCCAAGTCCCTCCATAGGATATTGAGTTTTCTTAAAATTATATTTGCTCTGAGTTAAGACATTTAGTGGGCCAGCGCCACTGGCTTCTGTAAATTCGTTTTTCTCTCTAAGTGCAAATGCACCCTTTGGAGATTCTTGTTTCGGAGGCGAACCTGCAGTCATTATAGATACTCTTATTTACGATAGAATTATTTATATGGCATATAGCGGTAAATTTTCACCTACGAATCCCAAAAAATATATGGGTAACACAACCAATATCTGGTATCGTTCTCTATGGGAACGAAAAGCCATGGTGTGGTTCGATACTAATCCAAATGTTTTAGAATGGTCATCAGAAGAATTCTTTATACCTTATTTATCACCCATGGACAATAAATACCATCGATACTTTCCAGATTTTTTAATTAAGGTTAGGAAGAGGGATGGTGGGATCGAAACTATTCTAGTAGAAGTTAAACCCGAAAAACAAACTAAGCCGCCAGAGAAAAAGAAAAAAGTAACCAAGGGATATATTAATGAAATTGCCACTTGGGGCGTCAATGAAGCGAAATGGAAAGCCGCTACAGAATACTGTAAAGATAGGCTGTGGACTTTTAAAATAGTAACTGAAAAAGATTTGTTTACAAAACCAAATAAATAGAATATGGCAATTATAATCAATAAAATTTCACAACAGCTGGCTAAAACTGGCTATGAGAATCGCACAAAAAAGGCGAGGGATTGGCTTAGAAAAAAAGCAACCGAAGTTGCTACTCCAGGGAGAAAACCTCTTTTGGCTGACGAAAGTAGAAAGGCTAAAAGAATAACTCCTGGAAAAATGTTTTTCTACATGTACGACCCTAAAACGAAAGATACTTTACCATATTATGATAAGTTTCCTTTGGTATTTCCAATAGAACTTTATCCCGATGGATTTTTAGGAATGAACTTACACTATATTCGACCAAAACAACGAATAGCTCTTTTAGATAAGTTATATGAAACTTTAAATAATGAAAAGTTTAATGAAACTACTAAAATGAAAATTAGTTATGATTTATTAAGTGGTGCTTCTAGATTTAAAGAATTTGCTCCATGCTTAAAGCGTTATCTTGCTAGTCATATTCGTTCGAACGTTATTGAAATTGAATCTAGCGAATGGGAAATTGCAGCATCATTACCATTTGAGCAATTTGTTGGCGCAACGACGGCAAAGGTTCATAAGGATTCTCAGGAACTAATAAATGGCATTTAACGTTAACGAATTTACAACGCATTTTGGCAAGTATGAAGATTTTGCCAAAACGGATAAATTTGATGTATCAATTACTATTCCAAATGCGCTTACTTCGCTAGGATTCGGTACTCGAGAATTAAGTTTTCAATGTGAGGCGGCTGAACTTCCTGGTAAAAATATTACCATGATTGAATATAGGCACTATGCATTTACTCAAAGAATACCTCACCAAATAATATACCCAGAAATTGCATTGACCTTTTATTGTAATGGTCAACTAGAAGAAAAAAAGTTTTTTGATGCTTGGCTTGATACAATGATCCCCAGTAACACAGGTTTAGTAAATTATTATTCCGACGATAATGGATCAATGAACTATTCTGCACCTGTTACTATTAATCAGTATTCTCAAAGGGCAAATGAAAACGGAAGCCCTAGATTAATATATGGGTGTCAATTAATTGACGCTATTCCAACATCAATTGCATCTCTACCATTAAATTGGGCAGAAGATTCAGTCCATAGATTGCAAGTTACATTTGCGTATAAGAAATGGACAAATATTGAGTTACCAGATTATACAAGTTCTGGTACAACACAAGTTGCTAATTATTCAAACAGAATTCCTACTAACGGATGATAATATTGAGGTGATTTAAGATGGCTTTACCTAAAATTGAATACCCTGTACATACAGTTCAGTTACTTTCTATAAAAGATCAAGTTCGGTTCAGACCTTTTGTCGTGAAGGAGCAGAAACTTTTAATGATGGCTTTAGAATCTGGAGATTTAAATACCATAATTGATACAATTAAACAGGTTATTAATAATTGTTTAATTGATAATATTGATGTAAATAAACTCCCTTTAGTTGATATTGAATATTTCTTTTTAAATCTTCGTGCTAGATCTGTTAGCGAAAATGTCGAAGTTTTCTTCAAGTGTAAAAACGTCATTGAGGAAAAAGAGTGCGGTATGATTGTTGACGCAAACGTTGACATAATCAGTCAAGTCAACATAGTAAATTCTGCTGGCTCAAATAAAATAATGTTTACTAATAAAGTTGGCGTATTAATGCGATACCCAACTATAGAACAAGTAAAATTAATCTCTGATGAAAACTTAACTGCTCAAGAAAAATTAATTTTAGATTGTATTGATAAAATTTTTGATGAAGAAAATGTTATTAATATTTCTGAAACATCAAGAGAAGAATTAATTCAGTTTGTAGATACCCTTTCAAGTACTGATTATGAAAAGTTAGAAAAGTTTGTAGAGGCTTCTCCAACTATACAGTATGTCGGATATCACGAATGTCCAAAATGTAAATTTTCACATAAAATTATGTTGGAGGGATTGAACGATTTTTTTCTCTAAGTTTCGGTCAAGATGCATTGAAGTCGTATTACACGACTAACTTTTCATTAATACAACACCATAAGTATTCGTTGACCGAAATTGAAAGTATGCTCCCCTGGGAAAGAGACATTTATGTTAATTTATTGGCTGCTTATATCAAAGAACAAAATGATAGAATTAAATTAGAAAATCAGACAAATAGGAATAGAAGATAAATGGCAACTACATCTGCTGGTTTAGGATTAGAGGAAATTTCCTCAAAATTAAATGCAAACGGTAGGAAAAAAAGAACTCCAAAAACCGTCGAAGATGCACAGCAGATTGAACAGTCTGAGGATATACTACGCTATGGTGGAAGCGGAAAGGGTAGAAAGTTTTTATATGGAGTTGCTGCCGCTATAGTTGGCGAAGATAATGCTAAAAAAGTAGCAAAGAAGTATGGTAATCGCGAAGAGCAAGAAAAAGCATTCGAGAATATTTACGGAAAAGAAAAGAAATCCCGTAAGCAAAATAAAACTACAGAACAAATTCCAAAATCAGAACTAAAAGATTATTTAGAACAACTAAAACAATCGCTTGATGATATTTCTGATATAAAGGATATCCTAGAAAGAATTGAAAAAAGAGTTTCACCTAGAGATGTTACGATAGGGAAAGGCGTACAGGCTCAAACATATAGATTTGATCCTCTTGCGCCTCTAGAAAAACAAGTAACCGAAGTAAATGAAACTGGATTAGCTGGTAGTTTTGCGGGAAAAAAAGAAACAGCTGCCGTTCTTTCTAAGGCAGCATACTTTGGAAATAAAGATTTAGTTTCAAAGAAAGAGCAGCAGGATAAAAAGTTAGGTATAACGCCAGAACCTGAAAAAGAATCTGACAATAAAAAAGCAAAAAAGGTTGAAAGAAAAGCAAACGTTAAGCAAACAGTTCAAAAAGTTCAGCCTATTGAAATTAAAGAAATTATTAAAGAGATTAAAAATCAATTTAAAATAACAAATAAGTTGATTAGAGATACTGCGAATAAAAATAAAACAAAAATATCGCAGTCGCCAAAACCGCAATCTCAAAATTTTGGAAAACCAAAATTTAATACTTTTCAAGAATATGAAGAAAATCAAAATAAACTTGAAGAAGCCAAAGATACTGTTAAGTATGGTGGAACGAGTTTTGGTAAAAAATTCGTATATGGTTTTAGGCAGCAATTATTGGGTGACAAATATGCTCAGAGAAAGGCAAGGGAAAATGCAAATAAAGAACAACGCGAAGAAGCTCTAAGACTTTTAAATCCATCTGCGTTTCAATCAAAACAATCTTTAATTCAACCAACTGAAAATCAAATTCAGCAAAAGCAAAATATTCAACCAACTTCGCAAACTCAAATTGATAAAATGCAGCCAACGACGGATGCTCAAGCTGTAAATAATAATACTACCACTGTTCTTGAAAGTAAAATTGATACAATCATACAAGCAACAAAAGAAATTTCTGAAGTTAAGGATGGCGTTGAGAGAATTGAAAAGAGAGTTTCTCCAAGAGACATTAATATCGGTAAGGGTGCGGATGAACAAACTTATAGATTTGACCCTCTTGCACCAGAAGGTAAACAGGTTACTGAAGTTCAAGAATCTGGACTTGCTGGTGGTGTAGCATCTAAAGAAGGTGGTGCTAGAAGCGATTATCAAAAAGTTCTTTCTAAAGCAGCGTACTTGGGTAATGAAGATTTAATTACTAAAAAAGAACAGGAAGATAAACTTAAAAATTCTCAGGATGAAATAACTCCAACAGAAGAAACTGTTCCATCAGCTCCATTTGTACAAGCGGCAGTATCAGAAACATCGTTACCACTAGTAACAACTCCAACAGTTGAACCTGCTCCAGCGCCAGAGATAAAGCCAGTACTACCAGAAACATCGTTACCACTAGTAACAAGTCCAACAGTTGAACCTGCTCAAGTCGTACCGCCTACACTTCCACCACCCCTACCACAACCTACTCAGCTAAAAACTCCAAACTTCATAAAGAAGTTACAAGAACAGGCTGATAAATTATCTCAATCTAAATTTATAAAAGGTTTAGAAGAAAAAGTAACCAAACTTGCTGAAACTTCTTTTGTTAAAGGGGTTAAGAAAAAAAGTGATGAACTTACGGAAAAAGCGGCGAACTCTAACTTCGTAAAAAATTTACAAAACAAGGCTCAAGAAATCTCGGATAAAATATCTGAAACGCCTTTTGTAAAGAAATTAAAAAGTGGTGTTCAAGAATTAACCTCACCAGCAACATCACCAGCGCCAGTAATACCATCACCAATTAATATCGAAGTTCCTGAACAAATTCAATCTGTTCAAGAAGTAACTCCCGAGCAAGCAGTAGTTGAACAGCCAACAGAGCAACAAGAACAAACAGTTGCTGATATAAAAGCGACCGCGCAAACTTCAATTCCAAATATAGAACCTTCAATAACAGAAAGTCAAACTTCTAAAATTAAAAATACTGAAGTTGATTCTAAATTAAACCAAGTAATAAATTCTACAAAGCAGATACCTGAAATAAGTGATGCGGTAAGTAGAGTTGAAAAGAGAGTTTCACCTAGAGATATTACAACAGGTAAAGGTGATGAATCGCAAACTTATAGATTTGATCCTTTGGCTCCAGAAGGTAAACAAGTTACTGAAGTTAAAGAATCTGGATTAGCTGGAAGTTTTGCAGATAAGACTACATCTGCTTCAGTTCTTTCAAAAGCTGCATACTTAGGCAATCAGGATTTAACTGAGAAAAAGCAGCAACAAGATTTAAGGAAAGAAGAACAGTTAAAAGTTCAAGCACCAGAAGTTCCAGTTGTGCCTGAGATTCAAGCACC
>Ga0114966_10001786_pt1 | contig 19602 bp, 41 predicted proteins | sample M_130207_XF_Meta_FD_87029 | JGI IMG/M metagenome (GOLD analysis project Ga0114966, IMG submission 87029) | Freshwater microbial communities from Lake Montjoie, Canada to study carbon cycling - M_130207_XF_MetaG | ecosystem: Environmental > Aquatic > Freshwater > Lake | place: Lake Montjoie...
ATTATTATCTAATGTTCATACCTGATTTAATGAGTAAACGAAACAAATTAATACACAATGGACATAGCGAACAAAGATAGATTCCCTCACATATATGCCTTAGATTTTTTGGGTGGAGACAAATCTGCTTTGGGTGAGGCGTATTATGAGGACCATGAGAAGGAATTGGAGAAAGAGTTTAGTGAAATTATGGCAACTGTTCTTGTTAGAGATAATTTTGGTGGTAATAAAGAAATACATGGTATTTATTTACATGAATGATATTGAACAGGATGTTAAGGTATTAAAAAAGATTTTGAATAGTGATTTATTCTTGGGTAAGTTCCCCATCATTGATAGAGTATTTGTTGATAAAAGATATGGGAACAATATTGATATTGTTTTGAGTATTAATGACCCTCAGTATTGGGCAATGAATAGCGAAATTATATCATACATACATAGTCTTGCAAAGATGGCAGGTGTTACATCTAGATTTCAGATATATCCATAGTATCTTTTATTCTTCTTTTTAACCAGTACGCACAAACGGAAACCGTCTCCGACGGTATTTTCCTCCGAATTTTGGCCGACGGTCCCCGACCGACTTCGTCGGTTCGGTCCTTGTCCCTTCATTATGACCACCTCATTATCACCATCTAAACAATAGGGTCGGTATATTTATTATTGATGAAATATATTATTACAGAGAGGCAATATAGGATTATTACGGAACAAACTGATAATGTGGATTGGTTAATTAATTGGTTTAAAAAAGTTCCTGAAGAAAAGTTGAAAAAAACTTTTACTACTACAGACCCAAAAGGTAATGTCAAAACTATGAGTAGAGACGAAATTCTTAAAGTCTTATCTGATAAAAGTAAAATAATGATTATTACTGACCCTGCGGAAAAAAAACGACTTGGGTTGGACAATGGACTTGGTCAGTTTAGACGACCTTACCTTAACCCCAAACCTGGTGATGCAAAATATTTTGGTAAAGTTGTTATAAGTGGAGATTGGAAAAATATTATCAAAACAAACCCCATGTATAAAGACGCTGGCGGGTTAGACGTGGTTAAACATCATGAACAAACCCACCAATTACAATATCAATCAGGGAGTTATGACAAGGGGGAGTTTGTAAATGATAAATCTAAATGGTATAAAAATATTTCAGGTTTTTGTAAATTCAGTACAAACTCATTTTGTAAAAGAGAAATATCATATGGGTTTGGATATTATAATCGCCCCGAGGAAATATATTCCCACTTATTTACTATTAGAGAAATTTTAGGAATTCAACCTACAGATATTGTAACATACGCAAACGCAACCATTAAAAATAAAACTGCAAAAATTAATGTATCGGTTAGTAGAAAAGGAAGAATAGTTCAATTGCCAACTAAAACTATGGAAACAGAAAGTTCAACTTTTATTTCAATATATTGTTGTAATAACTCCTTCAAACAAACTTTGATGTATTTGCATAATACATTGGCGAAGAATGACAACCCGAATAATTCTGAACAGGATAAAATGGTGTAATTATCTCTCAATCCTAATTAGATAGACCATCTAAACAAATGTGTTGATATATTTATAATAAAACATTTATTATGTCAAAGATAGTAAGACTTACAGAAGCTGATTTAAAAAAATTGGTTGAACGTGTTCTCAGAGAATCTGAAAACGAAATGGACGAAGCTTCAAGTCCTGCACAACAAGCTGCAATTGCAATTAACATGAAGAAGAAAGGGATTAAACCCAAAAATGAAACCATCTACGAAGATGAATTTGGTTCCGTGGAAGAAACTGAATTTGAGGAAGGAACATTAAATGAAGCTGAGTATCAAGGACGTAAAGTTCAACTTGGTAAGATTATGCAAGGAGATGTGAAAAAGTTTAAGGTTTATGTAAAAAACGATAAAGGTAAGGTTGTAAAAGTTAATTTTGGATTCGGAGGTAAATCTGCTCACGGAAAAAGAATGACAATTAAAAAGAATAACCCTGAACGTAGAAGAAACTTTAGAGCTAGAATGAACTGTGATAATCCAGGACCAAGGTGGAAACCACGTTATTGGGCATGTCGTACTTGGTAAAATAGTCTCACTATGAAATACATAATAACTGAACAACAAAAAAGAACAATTATGAATAAAAGTGATTGGAAAGAAGGTGGTAATAAGCTCACCAAAACATTTTATTTTAAAGACTATAAAGAAGTTATGCCATTTGTTAATTCGGTAATGAAAGTTGCTGATAAACAAAATCATCATCCTGATATGACAGTTCATTATGATAATGTAAAATTATCTATTACTGACCATGAGAAAGGTGGTGTTTCTGAAAAATGTCACAAATTTACAAAATCTATTGATAAAATATGAGTTGGAGTGAAAAATATAAGGAATCCGAAATAATCGAAGACCACACAAGAGGTTTATCGAAAATTTGGGATAATCTTATGCCTGAAGTATACCCATATGTTTTGGAATTTAAAACCAACAAAGCTGTTGAGGTTTATAAAGTTAAAAAGATGGGTCCATACCATATGAATGAAAGATTTATTGATTATGATTGTTATGTTTTGATTGATAAAGAGCCTTTGGTTAAAATTGGTTGGGATGGTAATGGTGACATATCAGAAAAAATGTCCGATAAAGCATATGGTGAGTTATACTTCCATGATATGAGAAGTAAAATGGTTGATTTATCAAAATATGCTGGACTTAAAATAAATTCATCATTTGATTTTGGTGGTCATTTGGACGCAAACGTTAAAGATTAATGATGAAATACATAATTCAAGAATCTAAAATTAATAAATTGGTGTTTCTTTACTTGGATTCACAAAATTGGCATACGTGGGATATTGGTGACGGTGAGCTCAATGTTGCGGATGGTGAACATGGAAGTGATGTTATTAAGTTCAGAATTCAATATTCAAGCACTGTCCCTGACCATGAATTCAATGTGATTTACATTTCAGATGATTTGATAACCAAAATCAGAAAATTATTTTCAATGCCTGATTTAGAATCGATTAAAGTAATAATTGATTGGTTTAACAAAAAGTATGATAAAAGTTTGACCATGAACGACTTTGAGTGGATGCAAAGTGACACTTATTATGCCGATGATGATGAAAATTATTAATTAATGAAATATATTATCACAGAAAATAGAATGCTTCGTTTGGTTGACAAAATGGTTAAAATAGTTTGTCCTAAGTTTAATTATCGTGATACTAGTGTTGCAACTTATAGTAACGGAGACGATACGTTTTTGGAATATTATTCATCTGATAAACCAGGAAAAAGTTTTGCCAAGTATTATGTTTGGACACATGAATTGCGACTTAATCGTGAATTATTTCATAAATTGGAAGATTATTTTGGTGAAGATAATATGACTATGATTCTTGATTGGTTTAATCAAGAGTTTGGACAAGATGCTGACCACGTAACATTATAATTATGAAATACATTATATCAGAAAGTAGATTAGACATGTTGATGACCAATTATTTGAATACTTGGGTGAATTCAAGAAAATTATATCAGTTTGACAGGTTTATTGTTCTTGAAAACCCTAATGGGGAACCTGAAAATGACGTAGATATGGAATATGATGGTGCGAATGGTAGATTGTGGGTTAGACAAGAACTTTTTAGTACGTTGGTGGATTTATTTGGTAAAGATGAAGAAGAAACATTAGATTTTATTGGAAAATATTTTGAACATAAATTTGGAGTCCAAGTAGTTAAAGTTGAGTAGATGAAGTATATTATTAAAGAAAGTAAGATTGATATGTTGATGACCGATTATTTGAATAGTTGGATTAAGAATAAAGTTGTATCCAACCACATGGATTTCATATTAATAGAGGAAAAAGCTAATGATGATGATGACGAGTGGGAAACTTTAATGGAATACGATTTCTCGGATGGTAGGTTGTGGGTTAACAGAAATTTTCTAAATCTTGTGACTGATTTATTCGGAAAAAATACAATTGAGACAATGACATTTGTCGGAAAATGGTTTGAAAATAAATTTGGTGTTGAAGTAAAATTTGTTGAGTAAAATGAAATATGTAATTACAGAAAATAGAATTGTGAATTTAATTGACAATTATCTTGAAGATAGTGTTGGTAGACTACGAAAATTTCCAATTGTACACATCAATGCCAGAGAAGATGATTTTGAACTCGTAAATGACAAAGGACAAACAATTTTTACATATCATGATTATTATTTAGGTGTTGAAGAACATTTATTTTACAAAATGATGTCATTGTTCAATTTAGAAAAAAAGGAATTGGAAAAGTTATTTGAAAAATGGTTTGAGAAAAACTACCCCGACAGTATGGTGATTGCTGCATATCCAATGATAGAATAACCCCCCAATTCGGTGGGTTTTTTGTTTTTATTATATTTTTTATTAAATTTATATTATGGATAAGAAAAAAATTAATACAATACTTGTTATTTTACTTTTATCAGGAATTTTCGGACTTTTAATTTATCTATCATCAAAAATAGACCATAAGAAGTCCAAATCTAAAGAATATTATTTTTCAAGGTATGAGTAAGCTATTTCATAATTTCTTCGATTCTTGGCGTGTTAAAAACGAAATGCCGACCATTGTACATATCGGTAGGAATGCAATTGGTTCAATTGAGTTTTATCCATCCAAAAAAAATCCATTTATGGAAAACTACGGTTATGTCCGTGTTTATGACAACGGGGAACTTTTTGTTGATGAACATTTGGCTAAATTGATTACATACACCGATTCACATCGTGAGTTCATGGAATTCTGTTTTGATTTATGGAAAAATAAAACAAATCAGAAAATCTTCCCTAATTGTATTGTCTTGAGTTGTGAAATTGCTGGATGGGACCAAAGAATTGCATACAGAAATTTTTCTGATTGTAATTTTCTTGTACAATAACTGTCCTAACTTTGTAACCTCACCTACTGGTGGGGTTTTTTATTTTAATTTGTATTTATTGTTATGGACCAAGATAAAGTCGAGGAGATACTAAATAAACTCCTTCCATTCATATTGCCAGAACCGTTAATTGATGTCGCATTTGATGTTCGTCATTCGGCACCTGATGAGTTCACATTACACACGGTCTTTTCGGTTCCTGACGAATGGTGGGATAGTTTAGATTCTATAAACAGAGCTGCCTTTATGCATAAGGTTAAAATGAAGTTAAGGTCAAAAATAAAAAGTTATACTGGAATAGATGTTGAATTTGATAGAGATAATTTTAGTATAGTAAAAAAAAGTGATTGGAGAGGGTAATATGAAATACATAATAACGGAACAGCAAGAACAAAAATTAAAAGATACAATAGTCAAATATCTTGACAACCATTTGGTTCCAAAGGGTGGGTGGATGTCGCGTAGAGAATATATAAAAGAACTTAATGAAAATTCAGGTGAACTTTTTCTTTTTTTTGTGGAAGGTGACGGTGACTTCCAAGATGCCAATGAAGATGCTCACATGTGGTATTCAATGTGTGACAATGGAAATTTAAGTGAACCATTACGTAAAGGAGAATGTCCTCTTGTTGCAATTTATTCTGCTAAATACGATGCACTTGAAGCATTCTTTGGAGATATTTGGAAACCAATATTCAAACAATGGTTTAAACAAAATACAGGATTACCTATTAAACATGTAGATGTTCAAGGTTGGTAATATTTATTTAAAAACAAATTATTATGGCAATATTAAATTTTAACGTAGCTTATTCTACAACTTTAGAAGGCTCAATGAATAGTCCAATTTCATCAACAGTATTTGCTGAAGATTTGGAAAATTGTTCAAGATGTTTAACTCTTGTTTCAAGCTGTTGGGCTTGTTTAACGACTGAACAACAAGTATTTTCAGACCCAGGATTAACTTCTCCTGTTGCTGATGGATATTATCGTGTTGAGTACAATGCAGAAGACCCAAACGCGATTTGGCACATTGTTGGTGGGTACCCTCAACCTGGAGGATTTTACAATTAATTAAAAAATACAACATGGGAACAAAGGCAAAAAAACCAAGAGCGATGAAAAGCAGAAGAGCGGGTATTAAGGCTCAAGTAAGAATTGATTCTAACAACAAGATATTAAAAAAATTAGAAAAGGAACTTTCAAAATAAATGAAAAAAAAATTAACTCTTACGGAATCTGAACTTGTTAAAGTAATTAACAGGATTGTTGAGTCGTATCGTGATGAAAAATATGACGATGAAGATTACCTTGAAGTATTCTTACATTATTTTAGACCGTGGGTTAAGAAAAATCATGGAGATGAAGTTGGTGAATACCCATTATCATACTTGACAAAAAAATATATTAAGGATTTTGTTGAGGACAATGGAATGAATGCTGAACAGGTTTTATGGGGTTACAGAAATAATATTAAAAATGCGGTCTCTGTAGGACAAAATCTTGTGAGTAGTGGTAAGCATAAATTAGCATCACTTCGTTCACAAGAAAATTTTACAGAAAGATACAAAAAACCTTTAGAATTTTTTGTAGATAATATGAAATTACCTGAGTTTATAAAAATTAATTTTACTGAACCTACCCCATATAGAGTTCAAGCAGAACTTAGTGTTGATTGGGTTCCTTTAATAAAATATCAGGGAGAAAAAACTTTTAATTACGATAGTATTAAAAGAGAATTGGAACAAAGAATCAAAGATTTTTTAGGGATTGAATTTGGAAATCCAACTCACGGACAACTAGCTTTTAATTTCAACAAAAACTATATAGGTGTTGACGAATGGGTTAAAAAGAGTTTGAACAAAGAAATTAAAAAAGAAATTAGAGCTTTACCGAAATCAATAATATTACACGCAATTAAGTTTGAAACACTTGGAGGCTCAACTTTGGGAGGTGAACTTAAACTTTCATTTAAGAATTGGAATGGTAGAAGTGATTTTGTCAAAGAGGTTAAGAATTTACTACAGGGTATGGGATATAATACTAATATTTTAAAAGTTTATTCTTAATGAAAGAATCTATTCGTAAAATATTAAGAGAATCTATTAAGATTAGTGATGATGCTCCTGATTGGGTTAAAGAATTTCACACGCTACCAAGAGAAGGAAGGATTGCAATGATTGAAAAAAACAAAAGTCATGTTGAAAAACTATTACCTAAAATTGTCAATTTTTTTGAATCTAAATTTGGCAATGATTTAGTAAAACTCATAGTTAAAGAAAAAGGAGTTCATTATGGGAATGAATTGTATTCAACTAATAAAATTCTTTTACAATTTCGTTTTTCTGATAAAATCTCAGGGTCAGAGGTTGTCAAATTGAGGCGTGAGGTTTTAAGTGACCTCCGTTCTTTTTTTAATATAGAGGTGGAATATTACGGTACACCATTAGATGTAGAATTCTTTAAAGCGACATGGGAAAAATTTTAATATGAAAATTGTAATAACAGAAAGTCAATATAACAAGCTTAATAAGAGTAGCGAAAGAATTACAAATGGAATCATCAAATATATGAATGAATATATTAGTAATGGTGAAAGAAAGATTGCTAAGAAATCTCGTAACTATGGAAATCTTCGTGAGGACTGGTGTGTTAATGGTAAAGAAACTATTTCCGCATTTTATTATTTTGAAAAAAACAAATTCGAAATAGGAAGTTTGTCAGTTTCAAAAAAAATTGTAGAAAGTCTTTCTAATTTATTGAGTATAAGACGTTCCTATGTTATACATGTAATTGAAGAATGGTATGATGATACTATGGTTCCAAAATTTGAAGAAATTACTGGTGTATCAGGTTTATCAATTGATAATATAGATGTGTGGGATAAAGAACATCCTTGTAGGATTGACCCTGTCAAGCCTGAAGGAATTACAGACGAAGAGATGTTTGATTACATTGTAAATAACACAGCATACTACAGAGACGAGGTTGCTAAAAAAATTGAATCAGGAGAGAGAGACCTTGAAGACTTTTATTTAGATATTGTTGATACTCAAAACAGAAAAAAAATTACAGGATTTTAATTCCTAAAGTTTTAAGTGGATTAATATACAATTTTTATTATTATTGTAATATGGAAAAAACTATTACAATAAATGAAATGGATTATCTTGTCACAGATGATGAGAGAATTAATCAAGAGGATAGCTTGATTTTTGAAATAAAAAATCGTAGAGACTCTGAACCGACATTTGTGATTGGTCTTTGGGATGACCTACTTGGTTCACCGATACAAAAAGTTTGGAAAATATTGAATAGTAAAATCCATCATGATGAATTTTATGAAGTGGGTGGTAGTGAATAATTAAGATAATACATTGTATTTATTATTATGAAAAAGATTATTAGGCTTACTGAACAAGATTTATCAGATATTGTTGGTAAAGTTTTGTCCAAACAAATGTCCTCAGGAGATTTTTTTTCAACTGACGGTAAAAAAGAAAAAGGTGATAATGATAAATCTTCGGACAAAGGAGATTTTGGTTCGCCTATAGTTTCATCAGATAAAAGTAGTTTTACAGAGTTAGATTTAAATACAAGTGAAGGGTATAATGCCTACAAAGAAATATGTGACAAATTTATTCAAAGTAGGTCATCAAACTTATTAAATATTACAGGGGATATGTTAGCAAGTGGTGCTAAAAACGCATATAACAAATACCACAAAATTGTGCCCGCAGAATTAGCCTTAGCACAATTAGCGGCCGAAGGAGGATTTTCAAGTAATCCTAATGCTAGACCAATTAAAACTAAAAATCCATTTAACGTTGGTAATGTTGATTCTGGAAAAAACGTAGTCCATTCGTCAGTAGAAAGTGGAATAGATACTTACTATAATCTTATTGCAAAAAACTATTTAGTTGGTAGTAAAACTGCCGATGACTTACTTAAGAATTTTGTTAATAAAGATAACTTAAGATATGCAACAACAGATTACGAACCAACGGTAAGAAAAATTGCACAACAGGCTAAAAAAATGTCTGAACCAATCTACGCTTCCCTTGAGAAGAAGACAACTAGTGACATTACGTAATTTTTTTATTACTTTTGAAAAAAATATAATTCATGAGTAAAGTTAAAATTTCAACAGCAAAAGGTGATATGATTGCCGAATTGTACGACAATGACACACCAATCACAGTAAAAAATTTCTTAGACCTTATTGGTAAAAAATTCTATGATGGACTTAATTTCCATCGTGTAATTCCTGGATTCGTTTGTCAGGGAGGTTGTCCTAATGGTATTGGTAATGGAGGACCTGGATACACAATTGAATGTGAAACAAGTGCACCAAAACAATTCCATGATAAGGGTGTTCTTTCTATGGCTCACGCAGGTAAAAACACTGGTGGTTCACAGTTCTTTATTTGTCACAACAGAAACAACACACAACACCTTGACGGTAATCATACTTGTTTTGGTAAGGTTGTAGAAGGATTAGATATTATCGACCAAATTAGACAAGGAGATAAGATAGATTCGATAAGTGTGATTTAATAATTTCCAAACCCCTCCATTGTGAGGGGTTTTTTATTTCCTATTGTATTTATTAAGTATGAGAATCGTTATTACAGAACAACAATCGAATGAACTACTAACATCAATGTTAGAAGACATGTTCAAGGGTTATGAAATTAAGTTTGAGGGAGACTATAGAAACGTTTATGTTAATAGTAGATTTATGGCTCAGTTGGGACCATCAAGTGGTATTGTTTCTTTAGATGCGTTTAATGAATTAAAGGATAATTTATTTTTTAATTCTGATAAAGATTTGAGAGAAGAAGTTGGAAATTGGGTTAGGAATAAATTTAAATCAAAAAATAATATTGGAAAATATGGAATCTCATTTAAAAAATTACACGGTGAAGAAAAAGATTTACCTAAAAAACCAAGAAAACCTCACCACGCAACACGTCAAGATAAATTAGAACCAGGATTCAATCTTGACGCGTTTAAAGAAAGAACAAGTAACATTGAAACAAGATTAAAAAATAAAGAAGATTTAATTAGAGCAGCAAGAGAAAAGGCAAATCCTGACAGTTTTTCAAATTGGATGAAAAGAGAGCTGGCCAAAGACGCTGAGAGAGAAAAAAAAGAAAAAGAAAAACAATTGTCAGATATATCCAAAATGGTTGCCCGATTAAAGGCCGACAATAAGTAATGAAATATATTATCACAGAATCTAAGTTAGAAGGAACAATCATGAATTATCTTGATAGTTTATTTGATATCCAAAATCTCAATTGGACTCATCCATATGATTATGACAATGAAACTGAAGAAGAAGGCGAAGATGAAAATAGAATTGAATTTTACATTGGAGATTATGAAGGAGATGAAGAAGGATGTTTTAGATGGTATCATTGTGATTATTTTAACGAAGGAAGTCCTGCACAAGATATTTGCCCAACAATTACTATAGAAACACAATACACTGATGTACTAAATGGTTATTTTGGTAATATGTGGGAAGAACCATTCAAAAAATGGATAAACCTCCATTTTGATTTGCCAGTTAAAACTGTTGAGTGGTTTTAATGTATTTAGAATATTTATATTAGTAACTTATGAATCAGACAAGAAATATAATTAAAAAAACACTCAATGAATTTGTTGAAGAAAAAGAAAAGTCAATTGAATTTTTAATTGAAGAATTAGTTAATGAATTAAACTTCCATAAAAAGTTTTTAACTGCTCATGTTCAATTAAAAGAAGATTTTGTTAGCAAATTAACTTATTTGGAAAAATATCAAAAAAACCTTGTTGAAGGATTACATGGGGATAGTTCTATAATTCTTGAAGTATATTCTCAAAATTTCAATAAAAGAATTATTAATGAATCGGTTTACAATTTTGAATCTGAAATTGATAAATTCAATCAATTTTTAGTTAGTTCAACATTATTCAAAGTAGGTCTATTATCGGAACAATGGTATAATCCAATGGATTGGGCTAAAAGTGCATATAATGCTGTATCTCAAGGAGCACAATACGTTTACGATAAAGGAAAACAAGCCGTTCAATATGTTGGTAATCAAGCCACAGCTCTCTACAACAAAGTTAAAGCCGCTTTAGTTGCTGCAGTTAACTACATTAAACAATATGGTATCTCTGCAATAATGGAGGGATTAAGAAGTGCTTTAATGAGTGGAGTTGGAACTGCAATTCAGGTAGCATTATCATTCACAGGTGCTGGTGCCATTGTTAACGACATTGCTTGGGGAATTATGACTCTTTACGACGGCTATCAATATTTTGTAAATGGAGGAAGCTTATTTAATTTAATTATTGATATTATTTGTTTGGTTACCGCTGGAACTGTAGGTAAGTTTTTGGGAAAGTGGGTTGGAAAGGCTGCAGGTAGTGTTAGTGAAGCTTTCGGAAAAATAATTAATTCAGGTGGTATGTCATGGTTAAAACCAATTGTTAGCAAAATTGCGGCAGCTGGTTCATGGATTATGGGTTACTTGGGTAAAGCTGCAAAATTTATGGCAGATAAAATGGGAATTACTTGGGTTGCAAACATTGTTAGTAAAGTTGGTTCGTTTTTTAGTGAAATATTAAAAGTTGTGGAACAAAAAGTTGCTGGTGTTGTGGGTAAAGTTGGTGGACAAGTAGTTGAAAAAATTGCAGGGACACAATTTGCGGCTAAGTATGGAGGGTCGATGGCAAAAAAACTTGCAAGTCTTGGTGCAAAAGAAATAGAAGCCTATGCTGCAAAGGGAATTAGAAATGGAACTCTTGATGTTATTGATAAAAAGATAAAGGAATTTAAAGAGGCAACTTATGACCAAATATTATCATACATTGATAAAGGTTATGGTACTCAGTATGCTGATTTATATGCTGAAGTTAATAACTTGAAAAAAATAGCAAAAACTCATGGCAAAGTTACTTCTAATGTTATCGCCGCCAGGACTGGTGAAGATATTGTAGGTGGAACAGCAACTGCCATTGAAAAAAGTGGGAAAAAAGGAAAATATGCCGAAAAAGCTAGAGCTGCACATAACAAGTTAGCAGCGGCATAATATGATTAAAGATTATCAAATAAAAGGTTTGGAGAAGTTAGCCAATAGTGGTATAATCAAAAAGATTTATCCAATGGTTGACCATATTAAAATCCATGCCAACAAAGATAAACAATTTAATCACCATTGGGCACCAGATACAATTGACGTAGATATTTTTTTAAATGACCCCACAATTAATAATCACAACATGTATGATATGGAGTTAGACCCTCATTATTTGATTGACCATCACCTGAAAAATTATTTTCCTTATTTTAATATCGACAACATAATAATTGATTTTATCGTTTGGGGACCTGATGGTGATATAGTTACTAGTTGGAAAAACTAATGAAAAAACATTCTAAAGTACGTGATTACATTATTTTAGGAATTATGTCAGGGTTTACAATGTTCCTACTCTATGTTATTTATAGAATATACGTAATATTCTTCTCATGGTGGATATAAATCCAAAATTAAAAAAATTCATTTTTGAAAAAATAGATTCTGACTTGAATAATGTAATAATACATCCTTACGGTAAAGAAGTCTGGTTAATTACTGTGGTAGATAAAGGATGGTATTTTATCGGAGACTCCGAAGGTACTACATGGTTCAATCAAAAATTCTTTGATAACTTTTTCAGATTATTTTCAATGAACTTGAAAGAATATTCACCATTACTTAAAGAATGGTTTGAAACAAAAACTTCATTATCTGTTAGAAAAATCGCAAGAAAAAATACCACATACGATTACATGATTGACGGTGTTTTAAACAGAAACACAAAAGAATACGATTGGACTTTGAAAAAAAGATGGGGTTTTAGTTATCCTATGGTCAAGAGATATGTCGATTTAAAGAAGAAATTGAAAAGAGAAAGAGTTTCAATTTACGATTTCTCAGAGTGCAAAACTTTCACCACATCCACATGTTCTTGAGGCGTTAGGGTTTTCCCATTGGAATCCTTTTCCATTTAATCCATCTGAATAATTTAATTCCGTGCCGTATAGATATAAAACAGATTTTCTGTCAATTACAACTTTCAGTCCACCATCAACTTCAACAACCTCATCAGTACTTTCTATTTTGTCGTCAAAATCCATAACATAAGATAATCCACTACAACCACCTCCCTTGACCCCTACACGTAGATTGTGAGTATCAGGGTTGATTTCTGAATCAACCATGAGATTAAGTATGTGATTTAAAGCCTTTTCTGATACGGTAATCATTAATGAAATTTTTCATCAAAAGTTAATTCTTCCATTCCATTTTTTTTACGATAGTCATTGATTGCTGATTTGATAGCATCCTCGGCTAAAACCGAACAGTGAATTTTAACGGGAGGTAAGTTTAATTCTTCAACAATTGACATATTATCGATTGAAACGGCTTCTTCTAAACTTTTACCTTTTAACCACTCGGTTGCTAAGCTTGATGATGCAATTGCTGAACCACAACCAAAGGTTTTAAATTTTGCATCCTTAATAAAACCGTCTTCAACTTCAATTTGAAGTCTCATAACGTCACCACATTCTGGTGCACCTACTAATCCAGTGCCAACGTTTGATTTTGATTTATCTAATGTTCCAACATTTTTTGGGTTAGAATAGTGGTCTATAACTTTATCTGAATATGCCATAAATTAAAAATTAAATCCTATTCCTAAATATAAATCTTTTCTTATTGGGTCAAAATCCGCTGAAAATGATAAAGATTTATAGTCGTGGGTTAATCCGATACTTAACATTGTATAATTATCTGCAAAGTTTTTGAAAGAGTATCTTCCGTTGTTAGATAAAATATAGGTTCCATCAAAATATTGATATTTTTCATTCTCATAACCCAATCCGAGAGAAATGTTTGCTCCAAAGTTTTTGAATTCTCTACCAACACCCAAATATAAAGACCATTCATCTTTAATGTTGTCCAATCTGTAATTTTGAGATGGATTGTTTATCACCCAAGGTCTTACAACATCCATTGAAATGTTGGTATAAAAAGTTGATTGGTCTGAATATACTGTTTTGTTAAATGATGCTTTGAAATAAACATCTCTACCAACTGTAAACCACCCACCAATTTTATTTTTTGTTGAACCATTAAGTCCAATCCTAACTTTACTTGCTTTACTCAGAATGGTGTCTTTTGTATTGTCAATTTTGTAATAAACTCTTGCAGGTGTTCTATATCCAAATCTATCATAATGATAAAAGTCATAATAACTTCTATATTCAAAAGGTGCTCCCCATCTATTCCATCTGTTGTAATAGTATGGAACATAGGGTCTTCTTAAATCAAAATTATTGTTTGGTGTTGTGCCAAAATTATATTTTGGTGTTGTACCAAAATTATAGTTTGGTGTTGAATTTTGTGTTCTTATTTCAACTTTTTGTTGTGTTTCGGTACGAGTTGGTTGGGTTGTTGTTGTTCCTCCACCATTTCTTATTGCCAATTTTTGTTGTGTTTCTGTTTGAGAGATTGCAAACATTGGTAAGAATAAAAGAATTGATAAAAATTGTCTCATACTTGAATTGTTTTATATTTATTAAATATAAAAAATTTATGCCCAATTTCATAATTAAAGATAATCAATACAAAAAATTAATTGAAACTGTAATGGATTTGGATATATATAATCAATCTTCTACTGTGGATGCAAGTAATGGGAATGAAGATATTCAAGAAAGTATTCAGGGGACTATCGATAACTTGAATGAAATCTTATCGCTGTTTAAGACTGGTAAAAAAATACCACAACAATTAAGAAGTGAAATTTTTGGTAATTTGGATAGAATTAGAAAAACTTATTCTAAAATAAAATACAGAGAATAATTTACAAAATAGAAGAAAGAATTAAAATTAAAAAAAACGTATATGGCAAGACCTTTAACATCAGATGAAAAAGCAAAATTATATAATGACATGCTTTTTAGATACCAAAGAATTCAGGAAGAAATTAGATTAATTAAAGCCAAAAATTTTGAAGTTTCAGATTCAGACCAAATAAGAATTAATCAATTAGAATCTGTTATGAAAAAATTATATAACGATACTCAAAAATTATATCTTTAAATTTAAACCCCATCTAATTGGGGTTTTTTTATGCTTATGAATATGATTTATTTTTTTTGTCTTCTTAATTTCAGAAGATTATTTGTTTCTAAACCTAGAAAAAAATTGTCGTGGACTACTGAAGACTATGAAAGAGGGAAAAAATGGGCGATGGCACAACCACACCCATTTAAAAAAGGTAAAACTTTATGGGACTTGTGTTATGATAGACGTGAGTCTGTTAACACAGTTGATAATTTAAATAAGTTTATTTTTAACGAAATTTAAATCCTGTAAGTTTTTCAATTTCTTTCTTATCGACTAGATTGTTGTGAATACCATCTGGTTTGGATGTGTCATTGTTAAATAAAAATGCCATCCATTCTTTTGTTTTTACAAAATAAATTACTTTCCAACATTGTTTTGGAACGGCAACGGTTCCTATTCTCTTTATCTCACCAATATTTCCACACCATACGTGAACTGAATCATCTTTCTTAGCCCACTCTCTTTCCATAGTTTCAACTGATTTCCAATCACCAGCATTTAATGAATGATATTGTGCTGCCATATTTGAAAAATAAAAACATTCATCTTGAATTGCAGGAGTTTGACAAAGATTCTCTGCCGCTGGCATCATGTGACCTCTATCTGTACCACTGCCAACATAGTCTGCGGCAATGTCAGTTTCTTTAGGTAAAAGTGGGTCAGGTTTAAAATTATCTTTTCTTGCCATTGGTGTTGCGCAACCTACTTTAGCCTTTGTTATCCACCACTCAACCAATACAGGGTATTTTTTTGACTTACTGAACACTGTTGTGTAGTTTGTGTGTTTAAGTCTCACGGTGTCTTGAGAACTTGCATTTATTGTAATTAAAATGCTTAAAAATAAAAAAAAGTTTTTCATAATATCTTGGTTTAAAAAAGATAAATATTGAAAATATTTTATTATTTGATATTTTCATAGTATGACAAACCCATATGAGTTACTTTTATCGTTATATCTAAAGGATTTAAAAAATAACACACCTTTATTTAGAAATCAGCAAAATTTGTATAAAAAAAGTTTCAACATTTGGATTGACGATTTTTTTATCGAAAGAAATTACAATCAAGGTCAATTATCAAATAGACTATACAGATTGATAAGTATGTTTTGTGATATATCATCTGATGAATCAATTTTTTTTAATTGTGAAAACATTATAGATAGTATCAAGGACAACAAAAAAATAACAGAAGATTCTTTGTGGGTAAGAGGAATAATTCAAGAATATTTAAATGGGACACAATTAGAAGATTTTAATTTTAAAGAAATGTATGAAACCACACAAGCTAAAAAAATTTATTTTGGGATGAAAAAGTTTTTTGATGTTTGTGGACACAACCCATTCTCATTTACAAATGAAGAATTGAGTAAAGAAGACAAAATGAAATTTCTTCACGATATATTGTAAACATCGATATATTTATTGTTATGAGTAAAAGATTTCAAATAACAGAAACTGATAGAGAACAAATCAAGAAACTTTACGTTTCTGAACAATCAGTAAAAAAAGATGACAGAAAATTTTGTCATAGTGGAAATGTAAAATCACTCGAGGAAATCGTAGGTGATGATGAACCTGAAGATTATATTGACGGAGTAAAAATTAGAAAATCAGGTGTTAATGGTTTGGTTGACAAACTTGAACTATTAAAAACTTTGAGACTACACCCAAAGGTTTCTGATGGTGGAGAACACTTAGCTAATGAAGTTATGAATCATCTGAAAGCATTCAAACCTTACAATTATTTTGATGAAGGTAAAAAAGAATGTAATCGTGCAATGGATAAAATCATCGAACTTTACAAAGAAAACGAACACGGAGAAGAATTGGTTAAAGATATTGAAAAGATTTATGGTATGAACCATGTTTCACCAAGAGCAAAAGAATTTTTGAAACACGGTATGGGTATGATTAAAGGCGAATAACTTGAAAATTAAAAAATAATTTAATAATATTAAAGTCCCTCTTTGGGACTTTTTTTATGTCAACACAATCACATATCGACAAGGTCAATTTACAACCATTGGTTATTCCATACCCAACCCACGTTGGTGCCCCCAAGATTGAACCCCAAGATTTAACAGCCTTTAAAAAACACGGTTTAAACAAAGTGGACCGAGTTGTTAAGAAAAGATTTGACGAACTTATTAAAGAAGCAGAAACCCTCCAAAATTCCATCCTTCTTCAGCAAGAGGTCTATGAGTCAAACTATAGATTTGAACCAAAAATTGGGGAAGTATATCACTTATACGAGAATTCTGACGGCTCTAAGACATTGTCACTCATTGGACCCACCGAGTGGAATAAAAAACACCTTTATTCGGTAATTTTAAATTCAGATATGACATGGACAAAGTGGACAGAATAAAACGACTTGTCGAGTCTTCGTTGGACACCTCCTTCGGAGGGGAAATTCAAATCGTAAGTTTGATGGTTCTTCCTACTCAAAAATATGATGAGGAGGTAAAAGAGTGGATTCCTGATTCTCATTCACTTTTTCTTCAGATACGTAAAGGTTCAGTAATTTTGGACCGACCAAATCAGGTGGAGTTTTTATTAGAGTCTCTACTTGGGTTCGAATGTTGCGTAGATTTTGTGTAAATTCCTAGAACTAGTGTTACTAGTTTTTTATCATTTTTTAATATTATATTATTATTCTATAAGAATAATAATTATTGTCTTTCCGACCAAACGACTAATTTTTCCAAAAAAAGTAATATTTATTTAAAAAATAAGTTAATGGAGCAGCAATCAGCTTGGACAGTATTAATTACCATCGTAGGAGTTTTAGGTTCTGCGAGTGCGTGGAGATTCTACGAAAAAAGGTCCATGAGAAAAGAAAGAGATGATGAGTTTATTCGTCATGATTGCAAAGATAGAATTGCCAAATTGGAAGCTTTACTACAAGCGGCATCTAAAGAAAAAGATGAGATGAGACAAACCATCTTAAAATTAACTGAACAAGTTGCGGCACTATCTGTCAAAGTTGAGTTCCTTCAGAACGGTGGAGATAAAAAATAATTTATTTATACGTCAAATTTAACGTAAGTTTTTACAGAACATTCTGGGAAGAAATAAACAATTGCGTCTTGAATTAATACGTCAGCCAATGACCTGTCCACAGTTTCTTCAGTAATCAGGTCACCAAGTATTACAACTGCCTCCATCAAAATAGAATTTTGTGTTATTGAAAAATTAATGTTGTGAATTTTGATGTAAGCACCTTTACCATACATTTCTTGTACGGCACTTCCTTGATAATCATTAATATAATTTTCGATTAGGCGAAAAAGTCTTCGTTTCTTATCTGGCATGATAAAAAATATAATCAGTTTATCAGGGAATTACAGATTATCTTCCTTGTCCTCTGTAAGCCTTTGGTTTTGGTGAATGCTTATTGTAAGATTTTTTTGCACTGCCTGTTTTTCTTTTACCGAAATTTAACTTTGTTGATTCTCCTGACGATTTTCCTTTTGCCATAAATTAGATTTTGTTGATAAATACACTTATATTTATGAATATGAAGATTACAGAAGAAGAAAAAAAAGAATTATTATCTAAATATTCTGGTGACACTTCAGATGAGCTACTAGCTCATTTGAAAAGACATTTTCCTGTTACAGAAATTAAATATGATTGGATGACCGAACCTGTACAATTTATTCAAGTTGACGACAAATCAAGATTGATAAAAAACAATAAAAAATACTTGGTTGGTTTTATCTATAATATTCTTGAAAATAATTGGATTTCACTTGGTGAAAAAAAAATTCGTAGGACAATTAAAAAATATTTGGACGGAATAAAATAGTTTCTTATCTTTGTAAAGGATTTGAAACTTATAGGTAATGAAAGATACTCGGTATTCAAGTCCAAAAAAAAGTTTTCAAAAGATTTGACGGTTTAAAAAAATCTTTTTATCTTTGAAAAAGAAATCGGGAGGACAGTAAAAAAGTACCTGAAGTAAGAGTGACTAAGTTCACTATACCAAATGGTTTGAAATCCCGATAATAGTTCTTTAAATATGGTTGTGGTAGCTCAGTTGTTAGGGTAACTTAACATAGGTAGAGCATCTGTGTGAAAGCAGTGTGCCAGTGGTTCGACTCCACTCCCAACCACGAAAGTCCTCCGAGATAGAGACGTTTTATTTTCGGAATTTTCATTAAAAGATTTGGAAGGCATTAAAATCTTTCTTATCTTTATAAAAAAATGGACAGCGGAATGTTTTTCAGTGGTGGTTCCCCATACTCACCTAGGACAATTTTCTCCTCCGCGTTACAAATTAGAAAAATGTTAAATAAAACACGGGAGGTTTTTATAGGAATGTTCTCCTCGTCTGACCTTAACCAGACTAAAACAACGGGTCTTTTTGGTTGTTTTGGATTAGAACTAAAACAGAAGTTGTCCGACTTCACGGGTGTTGATGATTTACCCTTCCAAAAACAATAATCATACATTTTTGTCCTGACGGGGACATTCGGGGGA
>Ga0114966_10001790_pt1 | contig 19592 bp, 15 predicted proteins | sample M_130207_XF_Meta_FD_87029 | JGI IMG/M metagenome (GOLD analysis project Ga0114966, IMG submission 87029) | Freshwater microbial communities from Lake Montjoie, Canada to study carbon cycling - M_130207_XF_MetaG | ecosystem: Environmental > Aquatic > Freshwater > Lake | place: Lake Montjoie...
CCATACGCCGTCGATCGATACTCATACCCCCGAACCCCAAACGTGTGATACAACAAACTCGTGGACATGCCGACTCCTGTGATCTGGTGGATTGTTTCCTAACCCCTAATCACAACGGCATGTCCACACTCTCTCAACCCTCAGCACGCATCTCCCCGATGAACCGACAGTCGGCGACGATTGATCTGGGTCTGGCTTTAAGGGCCGTGTATCTACTCCGTCCGAGAGTTCACGAGTAATTCATCGGACTCAACTTTCTGTCTCCTTCTTCCTGCAAGACCGAAGCAGGGAGACAGAAAGAGAGCGGCAGAAAGATTGCAGAGCGAAGAGTCCGAGCCGGATCGGCAAGTGTGTCGAACCTGCAAATCACGGCGGGGTGGCTGGGTTCGAGTCTTCGAGTTCCCCGTCTTCGAGATCAATGTTGAACCTGCTGGGGGCGAAGAAGCATCGACCCCAGCCACACACCCGGCGTGCTGCAGGCCATCAAGGATGTACGTCGCGATCTCGGCCACCATCGGGGCGATGGACCCGCCCGTGTGCGGCAGCGGCTTGCCAAACGGAAGGCTCCTTTCGACAATGCCGCCCGTCCGCGAGGGGCCTTTTGAGGGGCCTTCTACAATCCGGACGGAACCGGCAGTTGTGGGCGGATCGTTGTTCGCCGTTGTCGGTCGGCTGGGCAATCTCAGGGAGGAAACTGTGGAACTGCGACGTAATCCGACTCGGTCGGTGAAGATTGGTTCGGCCACGATCGGGGCTGGGAACCCGATTGCCGTGCAAAGCATGACGGCGACTCACACGCAGGACATCGACGCGACGGTCGCTCAGATTGAAGACCTCTATCGCGCGGGAGCCGATGTTGTCCGCGTGGCCGTGGACAGCACCAAGGACGCCGCCGCGCTCGTCGAGATTCGGAAGCAGACGAAGGCGAATCTGGTCGTTGATCTGCAAGAGAACTATCGACTGGCGGAGGTCGTTGCGCCGCATGTTGACAAGCTGCGCTACAACCCCGGTCACCTCTATCACCACGAGCGCGAGAAGCCGTGGCAGGAGAAGGTGAAGTACCTCGCCGACATCGCTCGTGAGCATGACTGTGCGATGCGTGTCGGCGTGAACTGCGGCTCGGTCGATCCGGCCAAGAAGGAAAAGTACGACCCCGCCGATTCGATCACGCCGATGCTGGAGAGTGCTTGGGAGCACTGCGACTTCCTCGATTCGCTCGGCTTCACGCGGTACTGCGTTTCGCTGAAGGACTCGGACCCGATGAAGGTCATTGAGGGGAACCGGCGCTTCGCCGAGAAACGCTCGGATGTTCCGCTGCATCTCGGCGTGACCGAAGCGGGGATGCCGCCCGATGGGATTCTCAAGACGCGGATCGCATTTGAACAACTGATCTCGAAGGGAATCGGAGACACCATCCGCGTCTCGCTAACGGTCCCGAACTCGCGCAAGTCGGAAGAGATCGACGCCGGGCGAAAGATTCTCGCCGACATCGCCGCCGGTCGTGTGAGGTCGTTCGTGGACTACGGCCTGCCGACGCTGAATATCATCAGTTGCCCGAGCTGTTCGCGCGTCGAGAACGAAGCGTTCATCGACCTCGCTCAGCAGGTGAAGGAGATGACTGCGTATGCCAAGGATCACGCGATTACCATCGCTGTGATGGGCTGCCGCGTGAACGGCCCTGGCGAAACAGACGACGCTGACCTCGGCCTCTGGTGCGGCCCCAGCTTCGTGAACCTCAAGAAGGGGCCGCTCGAATTGGGTGCATTCCCGTACGACGCCATCCTGCCGCGGTTGAAGGACGAACTCGACAAGGTCATCGCCGCGAAGGTAGCCGGTTGATTTGTAGGATGGGCACTCTTACCCGTCCGCTCTTCTCAAACAGGCGGCGATCAAAAACGGAAACCAACAGCCGGACGGGCAAGAGTGCCCCTCCTACAAACCATCAAGGCTCACACATGCTCGGTACACAACTCACTCCGTCCCAATACCTCAAGCGCTGCGCCGAGGTCTTCGATACGCTCGATGTCTCACAGATCGAGGGACTGGCGGACGCGATCTACTCCGCCTACGAGAACGGCAATTTTGTCTTTTTGATCGGGAACGGCGGCAGCGGCTCGAACTGTTCGCACTTTTGCGAAGACCTTGGCAAGAGCACGCTCGACCGTAAGGACTTCATGAAGGACGGTGTGAAGCGGCTCAAGGTGCTGAGCCTCACCGACAACACGCCTTACATCTTGGCTTGGGGCAATGATGAGGGCTTCGATCAAGTCTTCGTCCAGCAGCTCAAGAACTTTGCTTCGCCGGGTGATGTCCTGATCGCGATCAGCGGCAGCGGGAACAGTCCCAACATCCTCAGCGCAGTCGAATGGGCCAACAAACACGATCTCGTGACGTGGGGCATCACCGGCTATGGCGGCGGCAAATTGAAGTCGCTCGGCCAGAAGAACCTCCACGTCCCGCTCGACGACATGGGGATGGTTGAGTCCGTTCATCTCGTGGCCTTCCACTGGATCCTGAACGACATTCACGGGCGGATCAACAAGGTCGGGCGGTACGCCAATGGTTGAGGGTCGACGGTTGATGGTTGAGAGTCAGAAGTGGTCCGCACTTGAGTTCTTTCGATCCATTATCCTTCGGTCATCAACTCAACACTCTTCACCCTCAACCCTCAGCCATCGACCCTCAACCACCCATGACTTCCCCCATTGAACAGATTCGCAACATCGGCATCATCGCTCACATTGATGCCGGGAAGACGACGACCACCGAACGCATCCTGTTTTATGCGGGCGTGACCCATCGCATGGGGAACGTCGATGACGGCACGACCGTCACCGACTTCGACCCCGAAGAGGCCAAGCGGGGGATCACGATTTACTCGGCGTCCGTTTCGTGCAAGTGGCAGGGACACACGATCAACATCATCGACACGCCGGGACATGTCGATTTCACCGCCGAGGTCGAACGCAGCCTGCGAGTCCTCGATGGTGGCGTCGTGGTGTTCAGCGCTGTCGAAGGGGTCGAGGCTCAGAGTGAGACCGTGTGGCGTCAGGCGGACAAGTACCACGTCCCGCGAGTCTGCTTCATCAACAAAATGGACCGGATCGGAGCGGGATTTGATCGAGTGTTCGGCCAGTTGTCCGAGCGGCTCAGGGCGAACCCGATTGCGATTTCGATCCCGATCGGCGAGGGACCGGTCACCAATCCGACGGGCTTTCGCGGGATCATCGACCTGGTCCAGATGAAGGCTCTCTACTTCAACTCGGCCGAGCAGGGGAAGGTGATCGACGTGCAGCCGATCCCCGAGGATGAGCAACTGCGGGCTGAAGAATGGCACGGCAAGCTCATCGACGCCATCGCCCTCATCGACGATGAGGCTTTCGCAATCTACGACGAAACCGGCGATCTGCCTGAAGACCAGATCATCCGCGTGCTGCGGAAGGCGGTTGTGTCGTACCAGCTTCAGCCGGTGTTGTGTGGCTCGTCGCTCGACTATATCGGCGTGCAACCGATCCTCGATGCGGTCGTCCGATACTTACCCAGTCCCGTAGATGTGGCAGCCGTCGAAGGGAAGAATCCCAGCCCGAAGAAGGCCGACAAGATCGAAGTCCGTCAGCCGTCCGACAAGGAGCCGTTCTGCGGACTCGTCTTCAAGATTCATGCCGATGAGCACTCCGAGTTGTACTTCGTCCGCATCTATTCGGGCGTGATGAAGAGCCGGTCGCGCGTTCTCAATCCGCGCACGGGCGACAAGGAAATGATCAGCCAGCTCTGGCGGATGGAAGCCGACTCGCGCGAGAAGTTGGACGAAGCCTCGGCAGGAGACATCGTTGGCGTCGTCGGTCCCAAGGACGCGGTGACGGGCGACACGCTGTGCGACCAAGCCAACGGCATCCTGCTCGAGTCGATCCGCTTCCCCGAATCGGTGATCTCGATGGCCATCGAGCCAGAGACCTCGGCCGACCGCAAGAAGTTGGAAGAGACGCTGAAGGTGATGGTCAAGCAGGACCCGACGTTCTCGGCCAAGATCAGCGAAGAGACCGGCCAGACGATCATCAGCGGTATGGGCGAACTGCACCTCGAGATCATCAGCAAGCGGATGGAACGCGACTTCCACATCAAGATGCGAACACACAAGCCGCGCGTGACGTATCGTGAAACGATCTCGGCCAAAGTCCAACAGGAAGGGACGTTCGATCGGCAACACGCCGGAGTCCGTCAGTTTGCGAAAGTGACCATCCTGCTCGACCCCGATTCCAGCGACGCGGGGGTCACTGTCACGAGCAAGATGAAACCGAACGTCATGCCGATCGAACTGGCAGAGATTTTCCAACAGGCCCTGCGCGACGAACTCAAGGGTGGCGGCCTCATCGGCTATCCGCTGATCAACGTGAAGGCCGTCGCGGTCGATGCCCATTATGTCGAGGGCGAGACGACCGAAACCGCGATCCGCGCGTCGGTGGCCGATGCCGTCCGCCAGGCCCTGCAAGCGGTCGGCACCACGTTGCTCGAACCGATCATGAAGTTGGAGGTCGTCACACCAAGTGACTTCGTGGGCAACATCTCCGCCGACTTGAACGCACGCCGCGCGATGATCGTCAACACGGAACTGCGCGGCCACCTCGTCGTCATCATCGCTGAATCCCCGCTTGCCAAAATGTTCGGCTACTCGACCGATGTCCGCAGCCTCTCACAAGGCCGAGCCTCTTTCACGATGGAACCGCTGCGATACGATGTCGCCCATGACCAGCAGCAGGATTCGTAGCTCCGTCGCTACGCTGTTGTCGTCCACGTTCTTGTTTGTATTCCATTTTCTTGCCTTGTCCCCTCGCCCCGGCTTTGCGGGGAGAGGGTTAGGGTGAGGGGGCTTCTCTTCTCTTCTCCGCTTCGCCTCCCACCCCACCATGAACATCATCCCCACCGAACTCGCCGGACTGCTGTTGATCGAACCGAAGGCTTTCGGCGACGCACGCGGCTTTTTCTTCGAGAGTTACCAGCGTGAGCGGTACCTCGCGGCGGGCATTACCGCCGACTTCGTGCAGGACAATGTTTCGCGTTCGTGTCGAGGCACCCTGCGCGGGCTGCACTATCAGTTGACGCGGCCGCAGGGAAAGCTGGTCTTCGTTACGCGCGGCGAAGTTGTGGACGTGGCCGTCGATTTGCGACGCGGTTCGCCCACGTTCGGTCGCTCGTATGTTGCCATATTGAATGAGACCAACCACCGCCAGCTTTACGTTCCGCCCGGCTTCGCCCACGGCTTCTGTGTGACGAGCGACTCGGCCGATGTCGTCTACAAATGTACCGATTACTACGCGCCCGCTGACGAACGAACACTTCTCTGGGACGACCCGGCCCTGAAAATCGAGTGGCCTGACATTCATCCTCGCATTCTGTCCGAGAAGGACCAGCGCGGCATCTTGCTGAGTAACGCCGAGGTCTACCCGTGACAGTCCCGCTCCCGCGCATCGCACTCACGTTGGGAGACGTGGCCGGAATCGGCCCGGAAGTCGTCGCGCGGGCTTTGCTCGACGAGCGACTGACAGCCTGCTGCCGTCCTTTCGTTGTCGGCCATCCCGAGGTGCTACGTCGCGCGCTGACGCTCATCAAGTCCGACATCGTCGTTCGTGAAGTGAGCAGCCTCCCCCCCGGTGGGGGGGAGGCCAAGAATCTCAAAAGCATCGACTGTTGGAACCCTTCCGCAGGTGACGCGGCGGCCGTTCCGATCGGTCGTATCGATCCCCGTGCAGGGCGAGCGGCATACGACTACTTGGTCGCTGCCACGCGAGCCGCTTTGCGGGGTGAGATTGATGCGATCACGACCGCGCCGCTCAACAAAGCCGCGTTGCACGCGGCGGGACTCAACTATCCCGGTCACACGGAAATCCTGGCGGAAGAATGCGGCGTGCGCGAGTTCGCGATGATGCTCTACCTCCCGCCGGGCGAACCGCTGCGAGGCCCGTTCGGGTTGGGAGTCGCCCACGTCACGCTGCACACGTCGATCAAAAGTGTGCCCGGTTTACTGACGACACCGCACATCGAAGAGACGGTCCACCTGATCGACCGATTTCTGAAGCGAGTCGGCTGCGAGTCCCCTCGCATCGGTGTCTGCGCACTGAATCCTCATGCAGGCGAAGAAGGCTTGTTCGGCGCTGAGGAGGCGACGCTGATTGCTCCCGCTGTCGAGGCCGCGTGCCGCACGGGGGTCCTCGCGACCGGACCGATTCCCGCCGACGCACTGCTGCGTCGCGCGGTCCACGGCGAGTTCGATGGCGTCGCCGCGATGTATCACGATCAGGGCCACATCGCTCTCAAATTGATCGGCTTCGAGCGGGCCGTGAACGTGACGCTGGGCCTCCCCGTCATTCGCACCAGTCCAAGTCATGGCACCGCCTTTGACATCGCCTGGCAGGGCCACGCACGAGCCGATGGTTTTATTGAAGCCGTTCGCACGGCCGCGATGCTCGCGACGAATCGCAAACAAGGCGAATAGCCGTCTGATCACTCGTGACCGGTTGTTTCGCCGAGTCGGCGGTTTCCTTGCGACAGCCGTTGATCGCGATGCTCTTGCTCATTGAGGCCGTGCTGCATGGCACGGTTCGTTGAGGTCGCACGTCGGCAATCCGGGCCCTGGCCTTGTTGGGTCTGCGAAACCTGTAGGGGGGGGGCAGCGGCGCTTCGTCGCGCCGGCCCACCATGATTTCTCGATGTTTCCTTCATGGTGGGCCGGCGCTGGAAGCGAGCTGGTCCCACCGTACATTGAAAAAGGCGATGGCCTTGGTCGGCAATGCGGTCGCGTTGCGAGTCTCGTGTTTGACCGCTAGCTTGGCTGCTCCAAGCGGTACCCAATGCCGCTCCAGTCACCAGAGGAGCATCGGAATGATTGATCGACCGCGAATGATGTCGGCTTGGCACCGCTTCGCTCAGGGGTGGCTGGCGCTGGTGTGCTTCCTGTGCTTTCAGATTTTGAGTGCTCAGTCTCAAGAGCGGCCGGATTCCGAACGGCAATCACCAGCAGCGGCTCCGCCAACGTCTCCAACTTCCTCTACGAAGGCCAACGAGTTCGAGAAGTTCGTTGCGCCGCTCTTGGGGCGTCGCTGTACGAGTTGTCATGCGGGAGAGGAGCTGAAAGGGAAGCTCGATCTTTCCACGCGCGAGAAACTGTTGGTTGGCGGTGAGAGTGGTCCCGCGTTGGTCCCCGGTCAGGTCGAGCAGAGTCTGATTTGGCAGCGCGTTTCGGCAGACGAGATGCCGCCGAAACATCCGCTGAGTGCGGATGAGAAGGCTGTCTTGAAGATGTGGATCGAAGCGGGGGCTGTTTGGTCAGGTGGGCCTCTCGATCCGCTCGCCATCTCGTCGGAGCATCGGGCCGGGCGCGATTGGTGGTCGCTCAAGCCGATCATTCGACCGACGATGCCGGACGTGCCACCCGCCGGATTCGCGCGAGAAGTGGGACCGACGCGTCAGCCGCTCGATGCGTTTGTTCGCGAGACGCTTGTCACACGCGGATTGAAGCCCGTGTCCGAAGCCGACGGTCGCACGCTGATTCGTCGCGTTTCGTTCGATCTGCTCGGGTTGCCGCCGAGTCCCGAGGAGGTCGATGCGTTTGTGAGTGACCTCGCGCCGGATGCGTTTGAGCGGTTGGTCGATCGGCTGCTCGCGTCGCCTCATTACGGCGAACGTTGGGCGCGGCACTGGCTCGACGTGGTGCGGTTTGGTGAGAGCAACGGCTTCGAGCGTGATCTGCCTCGGCCCAATGCGTGGCATTACCGCAACTGGGTGATCGACGCGCTGAACCGCGACCTGCCGTATGACGAGTTCGTTCGCTGGCAGCTTGCGGGAGACGTGATTGCTCCGGGCGATGTCGAGGCGATGAAGGCGGTCGGATTTCTTGTGGCCGGCGCACATGACACGGTCGTTCCGGTCGTCGATCGGATGCGTGCGATGATGCGGCAGGACGAGTTGGAAGACACCGTCGGCACGGTCAGTCAGACGTTTCTCGGCCTGACCGTGAACTGCGCCCGCTGTCACGATCACAAGTTCGATCCGATCTCGACGCGCGAGTACTACCAGATCGCAGCGGCCTTGGCGGGAGTCGATCACGGCGAGAAAGAGTTCGTCGCGCCCGAGGTGACTCAACGACTGAACGCGATGAAGTTGCAGATCGACTCGCTCGCTAGGCAGCTGCGTGAACAAGAAACTCCGATTCGCGAGGCGGTTCTCGCGGAGAGAATGCGGGCCCGTGACACCGCGTCCAAGGGTCAGAACGAAGACCCCTCAACCCCGGTCCCTCTCCCGGCCACCGAAGCGGCGGTTCCCAAGCCGGGGCGAGGGGAGCAAGGCAAGACGGCACCGACTCCGCTCGCTGCGTGGGACTTTGCGGCGAAGAACCTCAAGGACCAACTGGGAACGATGCACGCGAAGTTGCACGGTTCGGCGAAGCTCGATGAGGGGGGGCTGCTCGTAGACGGAACGACAGGTTACGCCAGCACCGCGCCGTTGGGACGCGATCTGTTGGAGAAGACGCTCGAAGTCCGAGTCCGCTTGAAGTCGCTGGACCAGCGCGGCGGCGGGGCGATCAGTTTGCAAACGACCGGCGGGCATCAATTCGATGCGATCGTCTTCGGTGAGAACGAGCCGCGTCGCTGGATGGCCGGGAGCGAGGGCTTCGTCCGGACGTTGCCGTTTGCCGGGACCGACGAAGGTCAAGCCGACAAAGAGTTCGTCGTCTTCGCGCAGGTCTATCGCGCCGATGGGACGATCACCGGCTATCGCAACGGCCAGACGTATGGCAAACCGATCCGCAAGGAAGCGGCGTTGAAGTACGAGGCCGGGACGTCGCAGATCGTCTTCGGTCTCAGACACGGCACGGAAGTGGGAGGCAATCGCATGCTGAACGGCCTCATCGCGTCAGCCCGCTTGTACGACAAGGCGTTGACGGCGGAAGAGGTCGCTGTGGCGGCAGGCTCGGCCAACACGTTTGTTACCGAGGCCGAGATTCTCGCGAAGTTGTCACCCGAAGACCGCGAGACGCGAGCCTCACGCCAAGCCGAACTCGGCGACGAACAACTCAAACATGCCAACCTCAGCAAGAGCGGGCCGGTCAAACTTTACACGGCCATCGCCACGCAACCGCCCCCGATGAAGGTCCATCAGCGCGGCAGCGTCACGTCGCTCGGAGATGAGGTCGCTCCCGCTGGTCTCGCGTCGATCCAGGGCCTCGACCCCAGCTTCGGTCTCAAGCCCGACGCCATCGAATCGCATCGTCGCGTCGCGCTGGCGAACTGGATCACCCACGCCAACAACCCGCTCTTCGCTCGCGTCATGGCCAACCGAGTCTGGCACTATCACTTCGGTGCGGGCCTCGTCGAAACACCCAGCGACCTCGGCTTCAATAGCGGCAGGCCGAGTCATCCGGAGTTGTTGGAATGGCTGGCAGGGGAGCTGAGAGGGGGAGAGGGAGAGAAAGGGAGAGGGGGAGACAAAGCGGCGAGAGATACTCCCCGTCTCCCTTTCTCTCCCTCTCCCCTTCCATCCTTCTCGATCAAACGCTTCCACCGCCTCCTCGTCGCCTCTGCGACGTACCGCCAGTCCTCGACCTTCAATGCCGCCGCCGCGAAGGTTGATGCGGGGAACAGGCTGCTCTGGCGGATGACACCGCATCGGTTGGAGGCCGAGTCTGTGCGCGACGCGATGCTGAGCGTGGCGGGTGAGTTGAACGACGAACTCGGCGGCAAAGGTTACTCCGACGTGAACTCGTACTTTTTCAAGGGGACTCAGTTCTACGACCCGATCGACCCGATCGGCTTCCCGAATCAGCAACGCACCATCTACCGCATGTCAGCGCGAGGCGGTCGCAGCCCGTTTCTCGACACGTTTGATTGCCCCGACCCGAGTTCCACCACGCCCAAACGCTCGTCCACGGTGACGCCGCTCCAAGCGCTGTCGCTCATGAATCACTCGTTCGTCCTGCGCATGGCCGATCAGTTTGCAGGACGATTGAAGTTGGAAGCGGGAGACGCTGTTGAAACCCAAGTCCACGCGGCCTATCGGCAGCTCTACGGTCGCACGCCCGATCGCGATGAAGTTCTGTTGAGTGTCGATTTCGTGAAGCGCCGCGGCCTTCCCGCCTTCTGCCGCGCGATGTGGAATTCGTCCGAGTTCTTGTTCGTCGATTGATGCCCCGCCTCGTTTAACCGCGACCCTCGGGAGAGCGCGTCAGTCGGGCTGCCTGGCTGGAAGCGCGCTCCCCCGAGGGTCGCGGTTAAACGATCTTTCTGAAAGTTCCGCCCATGACCACCAACCGTCGCGATTTTCTCTCGTGGTCCACGCACGGTCTGACGGCGACCGCGTTAATGAGTCTGCTTCAGCGAGATGGCTCGTTGAGTGCGGCCGATGTCGTCGCGAAGGGATCACAGCCGCAGCTCGCCACGCCGGGTGAGGCGGCCGATCCGCCGCCGCATCTGGGGGCGAAGTGCAAGCGGGTGATTCACATCTTCTTGTGCGGGGGGATGAGTCACCTCGATTCGTTCGACTACAAGCCGCTGCTCGAAAAGTATCACGGCCAGCCGCTCCCCTCGACCGAGAAGCCCGAGACGTTCTTCGGGAAGATCGGCCTCCTTCGGAAGAACGATTGGGAGTTCAAACAGCGCGGCGAGAGCGGGCTGTGGATCTCGGACCTTTTTCCTCACATCGCGGGCGTCGCGGATGAGCTGACAATCATTCGCTCGATGATCGCCGACTCGGCCAATCACACGCCCGCGACGTTTCAGGCCAACACCGGCTTCCGGTTGAACGGCTTCCCCGTACTCGGGTCGTGGATGAGTTACGGCCTCGGCTGCGAGACGGACGATCTCCCCGCGTATGTCGTGCTGCCCGATCCGCGCGGGTTTCCAGCGGGCGGGACGATCAATTGGTCGAACGGTTTTTTGCCGACGCGGCATCAGGGAGTCGCCTTCCGGACGAAGGGGTCGCCGATTGAGGATTTGTTTCCCAAGTGGGCCGGGCAAACGGGGGCTGACGCCCGGAAGAGCCAGGGGACTCACGTCCCCCGCTCAGACGGGGGGGTGTTTGACTTAGAAGCCGAACGTGAGACGCGCGAGTTCGTCGCAACGATCAACCGGCGACATCAGGCGACTCGGCCCGAGAGCGATCTCGCCGCGCGGATCAAAAGTTATGAGCTGGCTGCGAAGATGCAGTTGTCTGTCCCGCGCGTGACCGATCTGGCTGGAGAGACCGCCGCGACTCAGGAGGCTTACGGACTGAATCGCGACGAGACCGCCGAGTTCGGTCGGAGTTGTTTGCTCGCGCGACGACTGCTCGAACAGGGCGTGAGGTTTGTTCAACTGTTTGCCGGAGGTTCGTTCGGCTCGCCGCGCATCAACTGGGACGGCCACGAGAGTGTCAAAGAGAACCACACGCAGGAGGCGCTGCGCGTCGATCAACCGGTCGCCGCCTTGCTGCGCGATCTCCGTCAACGCGGGATGCTCGACGACACGCTCGTCCTGTTCACGACCGAGTTCGGTCGCACGCCGTTCGCCCAATCCGAATCGAACACCGTCGGCGGCGGACGCGATCACAACATGTACGGCTTCAGCGTCTGGATGGCCGGCGGCGGCTTGAAGCACGGCCTGTCGTATGGCTCGACCGACGATGTCGGCTGGAAATCAGTGGACAAGCCGGTCTATTGGCACGACTTCCACGCCACGGTTCTCAACCTGCTCGGCATCGACCATCAGCGGCTGACGTACTACCACAACGGCATCGAACGGCGGCTGACCAACGTGCATGGCGAAGTTGTTAGCGACTTGTTGGCGTGAGGATTGTCGCAGCTGAATGTGTGGCGATGAAAGCGAGAGCGCGATGCTTCCACAGCCAGATCATCACTCCCCGGAACGACGCGACCCTGTACCGTTCTCGGAGGAGGAGCTTGAGTGGCGATTCCGTAATCGGAAATCGCTTAAAGATGCTAGGCGGTCGGCGATGAAGGCGGCTCTGATTGGACCACTGCCGGTCATCGGGCTCGTTATGGTTGGTCCCATCTTGAGCGCAAGGGATGGTGGGCCGTTTGAATTCATCCCGCCGATCTGGTTTTTTGTCGGAGCCCTGTTCTGGACGATCATTTTTGGTGGCTTCTATGTGTTACTGACGGGCATCGTTTCTGGATGGATTGCTCATCGGTTCGCCTTCGATACTGCGGTACCGGCCTCACGCCTCGCCATCGCCATCGCATGGGTCGCCAACCTGAGCTTGTGGGGATGGGTGGTGGTTGTCGCGATGACCGATTCGTAAACTGCCGCAGTGTTCCGCAGTTCGACGGATCACCGTATCGGGAACATCAAAACGAAAGGCAACACAATGAAAGCAGACTTCAGAACGGGGGCGGTGTGGTTGATGGTCGGAGCGGCGCTGGTGTGGATCGCTCAGCCGGGTGATTGGGCACGACTGGCGACGGCTCAAACGGGAACGGCCGCGGCGGTGGTCGAGTGGGAGTACAACTCGCAGAGCGTCGAGGCGGCGTCGATTCAGACCAAACTGGTCGAGCTGGGCGGCGGCGGCTGGGAGGTCTTCTCGGTGACAAGTACCGACGGCATGGTGGAGTCTCCGGGAGCCGATGGTAAGCCGCATGTGATCTCGCAACGGTTTGAAGTCACCGCGAAACGCCCCAAACAGAAATAGGCTGCGATGTATTCGATCCTCATCAAGCTGGCCAATCCGTTCCTGCTGGCGATGCTCGCGCTGGGTATTGCACTCGCGATGAGGTGGCGGCGGCGCGAGAACCGGAGCGGGTGGCTGGCGCTCGTCACCGGATTGTATGCCGTGCTGTACGTCTACTGTTTGCCGGCGACTTCGTACTACGCGTGCGGATCGCTCGAATGGCAGTTGCCGCGCGTGATCGCTCGGCCCGAAGGAGTGCAGGCGATCGTGGTGCTGGGGGGCGGTATTGTTCCTTCGCCACACGAGGGCGTGGCCACGCGGCTGGCGGATGGTTCGCTCTGGCGGTGTCACAGGACTGAAGAGCTGTATCACGAAGGCCCGTCGTGCTTGGTCTTCGTGATCGGCGGCAATCCCGATGGGACGCGCGGCGAGGACGTGTCGAAAGTGATGGCGGGAGTCCTCGAACAACTCGGCGTCGCGAAGGGCGACCTAGTCGTTGAGTCGGAGAGCCGCAACACGCAGGAGAACGCGAAAGCGGCAGTCGGACTGCTCAAGGCCGACAACATCACGAAGCCACTCCTCGTGACGAGTTCACTGCATCTCGCACGAGCCACACGGCTGTTTCGCAATCAGGGGATCGAGGTCATCCCGGTCGGCTGCGACTATCTCACCGACCATTTTGAATGGGGCCGCTTTGCGTTCCTGCCGAGTACCCGCGCGGCTCAATCGACCACGGAAGCCTTCCGCGAATGGATGAGTACGCTGGCTTCAAGGGCACGCGGTGAGTGAACGGGCACACCAACCCGCAGCGTGAGCGAGGACGTTGCGAGGTCCGCACGGATGAAGAGAAAGCGGGCACTTTCCTCGCTGACGCTGCGGGTTAGTGTGCCTCACACGATCAGCATCGCATCGCCGTAGCTGAAGAAGCGGTACTGCTCGGCGATCGCGGCTTGGTAGGCGGCGCGGATCGAGTCGGCTCCCGCGAACGCGCTGACGAGCATCAGCAGCGTGGACTTCGGCAGATGAAAATTCGTCAGCAGGGCCTCGACGATTTGGAACTGGTACGGCGGACGAATGAACAGCCGCGTCTCACCACTCCACGGTTGGAGGCCACCGTGCAGCATGGCCGATTCGAGCGTGCGGAGGCTGGTCGTACCGACGGCCACGACGCGACCGTGGTTGGCGCGTGTCGTGGCGAGTTGTTCGACGGCGGCGGCGGGAAGCTCGCACCATTCCGAGTGCATCGGGTGATCGGCGAGGTTCTCGACCGCGACCGGACGGAACGTACCGAGGCCCACATGGAGCGTGACTTCGGCCCGTTCGATGCCTCGCGCCGTACAGGCATTCAGCAGCGACGGCGTGAAGTGGAGGCCGGCCGTTGGTGCGGCGACCGATCCCGGCTGGCTGGCATAGACGGTTTGGTATCGCTCCCAATCATTGGCCTCGGGCGTCTGACGGTCGAAGTACGGAGGCAGCGGCAGCGTGCCAAATCGGGCCAGCAGTTCGACGGCACTGCCCGCGAGCGACGGTTCAAAAACGAAGACGCCATCCGGTTCGCGGCCGATCAGTTTGAGAGACAACTCAGCACCGTCCACGATCGGAATCACAACCGTCTCGTTCGGCTGGAGGTATCCGCGCGTCTGGCCGATCAGTTTCCAACGACCGTCCGCGTCGCTGTTCAAGTAGAGCCCCTCCCACTTGCCGCCGGTGGCAGCTCGATGGCCGAGCAGTCGGGCCGGAAGGACACGCGTGTTGTTGAAGACGAGGCAATCTCGCGCGGCCAGCAGATTCGGCAGGTCGCGAATCTGGCGATGCTCGATGTGACCCGACTGTCGATCCAAGACCAACAACCGCGAGGCATCTCGCTCGGGGAGTGGCTCTTTCGCGATCAGATGCTCGGGGAGCGTATAGTCGAAGGCCGATAAGTGATCGAGGTTCTGCACGGGATGGCTCGTGAACGGAATGGCAGGTCGGTCTTGCGCGGCAACAAGGTAAGAGGTCGCGGTTCGTAGGGAAACCCTTCATGACAATGGCTGAGGCGGCTCCGGTTCCGATCGCGTTCTGCATCACGGAGCTGGATCGGGGCGGGGCCGAACGTGCGTTGAGCCAGCTCGTACTTGGGTTGAACCGTGACGAGTGGTCTCCGCGCGTCTTTTGCCTCGGGCCGCGTGGCCACTTTGCCGACGTGATCGAAGCGGGCGGCGTGATGGTCGAGTGTTTCGATGCCTCTGGGCTGTTGAGCCTCCCGCGCGTGTTGCTGCGACTGACGCTGGCTCTGCGCCGGTTCCGGCCGCGAATCCTTCAGACGTTTCTGTTTCACGCGAACATCGTCGGGCGAGTCGCCGGGAGGTTGGCGCGAGTCCCGCGCATCGTCTCGGGAATTCGAGTCGCTGAACGTCGGAGCCGCTGGTTTGGGCGAGTCGATCGCTGGACGAATGGTCTCGTCGATCACAACGTGTGCGTGAGCCAGGGTGTCGCGGACTTCGCAGCCACCCAAACGGGGCTGTCTCGCCGCAAGTTGTCGGTCATCCCGAATGGCGTCGAGTTCGAGACGTTCGCGGCGGCGGCCCCGTCCGATCTGACGCCGTTCGGCGTGCCGGTCGGTTCGCCCGTCTGCATCACGGTCGGACGCCTTGAGGAGCAAAAGGGAATCGACGTGCTGCTCGACGCGGCCGTGCGCGTGCAGGCCGCTCATCCCAACTGTCACTTCCTGATCGTGGGGGACGGCCGTGATCGCGTCTCGTTGCAAGCCCGAGCGGTCGAGCTGGGACAGGCCGCCACGACCCACTTCACGGGGCTGCGGGCCGACGTTCCGAGCCTCCTCGCCGCCGCGACCCTGTTCGTTTTGCCATCGCGGTGGGAGGGAATGGCAAACGCCCTGCTCGAAGCGATGGCCAGCGGCCTCCCCGTGGTGGCGACAGCCGTAGAAGGTTCTACCGAACTCGTAAGGTCTGGCGAGACGGGACTACTTGTCCCAGCAGGGACTTCCGTCGAATTGGCGACGGCGATTTGCGGTGTGCTCGCCGCTCCTAGCCACTCCCGCAAGATGGCTCTCGTCGCGCAAGGCATTGTCAAATCAGACTATACGACAGATGCGTCTGTTAGAGCGTACTGCCGCCTATACGAGCAACTCGGCGTTCGAGGCTGATTCCGGTCCTCCGCCCGCTCTCCCGAAGAATTTTCCCAAAATCTTCAATCTCTTGCCCAGCAACGGACTGCGCTCCAAGTCCGTCGTCGCCGCACGGTCATCCCGAGATTGCCGCTTGCTTCGTTTGAAACGGTTGGTAAATTCTCCCCGTCGGTGGGGACAAATGGGGAACGATGGTGACAAATGGCACTGACGGGAACATATCCAAGAACGCTCGACGAAAAGAAGCGCGTTCCCGTTCCCAAACGGCTGCGTGATGACTTTGGCGAGGCCGAGCTAACTAGCTTGGTGGTCGCACCGGGAACCGAGAAATCGTTGGTGATCTATTCCCCGGCTGGTTTCGAGGCGTTCGCAGCGAAGTTGAAGACCGAGGGAAATCATCAGAAGTACTTGCGGCTGTTTTATTCAGCCGCCGAGCGCGTCGAGTTGGACGGTCAAGGCCGGATCCGGATTCCAGATCGGCTGACCGAGTACGCAGGACTGAAGCGAGATACCTATCTGCTGGGAGTTCAGGACCACGCGGAGCTGTGGGACAAGGAAGCGTGGGACGCCTTCATGACGGAACACACTCCCGCCTTCGACGAGTTGGCGGCGCGAGCGTTGGGTGGTTGAGACTTGTTCAAAGTTGAGAGCCTGTTGAAACAGGGGCGTGAGGCAGGTTTGGAACCTGCCGGTGAAACATGGATGTGAAGCACTGGCAGGTCTCGAACCTGCCTCACGCCCCGCTTTCAACGGACTGCGACGAGACAAGGAAGTGGTGACAGACAGGGAAGTGGGGGATTCGGACAAGGAAGAATCCGCTGGCGACCGGGCTATGCGGACGGACGAGGCTGGAACGGATGCCAGGCCTTGAAAACGCTGGAGACCTTGCGGCAGCTTGGCCCTCGGCAAGTCATTCGCCCAAAGGGCGTAGTCGCCGGGTGACACGGAAGTCACCCGCGGCGAATGATTTCACAATGCGACACGACTCAGACGGCTCGGCCAATGGATTGGCCGAGCCGTCTGTTTTTGATGGGCGATCGGCAGAGGAGGAACGCCTCGTTCACACCAACCCGAAGCGTGAGCGAGGAGGCCGCAGTTGGACCTGCTCGCTCATGCTTTGAAGCCTGACGCTTCGCCGTTTCACCGCATCCTCGCTCACGCTTCGGGTTGGTATTTGGTGTGCCACCGAGCGGACTTCGGAGCCACGTTCAGCTTCCTTTTTGTCACTTCGCGCGGCCGCTATCATGCCGCCCGCTCGGACGATCTTGAGCTTCCCACCCGCTGATCGACTGCTTGCTGGAGACTGGTTTGATGAATTTCTCACGGCCCGATTTGGCCGGTCCTCGGCCCGCGCCGTTTCAAGCCCCTCAGGGCGATCTCGCGATCTTGGCGGGAAACGCCAATCCGCTGCTGGCTCAGAACATCGCGAACACACTCGGCGTCTCGCTGACTCCCGGCCGTGCGCATGTCTTCAGCGAGGGGAACGTTTTTGTCCGCATCAAAGAGAACGTGCGAGGCAAAGATGTCTTCATCATTCAAGGGTGCCACTATCCGGTGAACGACAACTTCATGGAGTTGCTCTTCTGGGTCGACGCGGCCCGCCGGGCGAGTGCTCAAAACGTGACGGCCGTCATCCCGTTTTTTAGCTATGCGCAGGGTGACAAAAAGGACGAGCCGCGCGTCTCAATCCGTGCCCGCGTCTGTGCCGACGCGATCGAAGCGGCGGGAGCCGACCGCGTCCTGACAATGGATTTGCACAGCCCCCAGATTCAGGGATTCTTTCGGATTCCTGTCGATCACCTGTACGGACGCAACGTCCTTGTCGAGCATTTCAAACGGCTGAACGTTCGGGATCTCGTGGTTTGCAGCCCCGATGTCGGCTTCGCGAAGGGAGCGGCCGCGTATGCGGGACTGCTCGGCGCGCCGGTCGTCATCGGCAACAAGCATCGCTCCGATCACACCGAGACCGTGCAGATTCTCGAAGTGATCGGCGACGTGCAGGGCAAGAATATTTTTCTGGTGGATGACCTCACGATCACGGGGAACTCGCTGGTCGAGATGGCCCGTACGTTGAAGACGCGCGGGGCGTTGGACATCTACGTCGCAGTCACGCATGGCGTCCTGTCGAAGGGAGCCGCTCAACGGATCGCCGACAGTGAGATCAAAAAGATGTTCATCACTGACACGATTGAGAACTCGTTCGACCCGCTGCCGTCCAACATTGAAGTCGTCTCGATTTCGTATCTGATGGCCAACGCAATCCGCTCGATCCACGATCGCACGAGCATCAGCATGCTGTTCCCCGACAAACCCGAACTGGCGTGAAATCACACCAACCCGAAGCGTGAGCGAGGGCGCCGTCACATCCTCGCTCACGCTTCGGGTTGGTGTGCCTCGGCCGCGTGGGGTGATCCCAGTAAAGCTCGATTCCATTCTTTCAGGTGACCTTGCCCCATGATCGTGACCATCGACGGACCTGCCGGAACGGGGAAGAGCACCGTGGCGAAGACGCTCGCCAGCCGGTTGGGATTCGAGTTTCTCAACACGGGGGCGATGTATCGCGCCGTCGCGTATGCGTGCCTTCAACGTGAGATTGATCTCGCGGATGTCGAGGCTGTCGGTCAGGTGGCACCGACGCTGGAGATCGCCTTTACGAAGAGTCGGCTCATTTTGGATGGGCACGACGTGACGGAGGCGATTCACGGTCAAGAAGTCACGCTCGGGGCATCAGTTGTTGCTGCGAATCCCCTCGTGCGCGGTTGCCTCGTCGCGCTGCAACAAGCGGCCGCGCGCGGGACGAGTCTCGTCACGGAAGGCCGCGATCAAGGGACCGTGGTTTTCCCCGAGGCCGAGTGCAAATTCTTTCTCACCGCGTCACCGGTCGAACGTGCGAAGCGGCGTCAACTGGAGTTGCAGGCGAAAGGCGAGGTCCTGCCGCTCGAAGACCTGCTCTCTCAGCAAGCCCTGCGCGACGAACGGGACCAGACGCGAGCCTGTTCGCCGCTGCAACCGGCCGAGGACGCGATCCTCATCGACACGACCGCGATGAGTCTGGAAGAAGTCACCGGGTACTTGGAGTCGCTCGTGCATCAACGGCTGGCATGATGCCCACGCCGTGAAATGATGCGTTGCTTGACGACAGGACGCGGATCACGAACATGTCGGCTCGAGTTTGGATCCTGAGAACGATTCGCGAAGGAACACTGGATGTCACGGACGGATGACTTGTACTTGGAGTTGGCTCGATTGCTGCGCGATGCCGCGCTGCTCGGTTCGTGCAGCAATGTTCTCGGTTGGGACGAGCAAACGTTTATGCCCGAGGGCGGGGCGCAGTTTCGTTCGGAACAGTTGGGTCTCATCGCCGGGTTGACTCACGAACGAGCCACGTCACCACGGATCGGCGAGTTACTCAGCGAACTCGAAGCGGCGGGAGACTTGGGCGATCCGGATGGTGATCGCGCGGTGAACGTCCGCGAAGCGCGACGGTCGTACAACCGAGCGACCAAGCTGCCGAGACGCCTCGTCGAAGAACTCTCGCGCACGACGACACTCGCACAACAGGCGTGGGTCAAGGCGCGCGGGGACTCCGAGTTCTCGATCTTCCTGCCGTGGCTCGAAAAAATGATCGGGCTGAAGCGTGAAGAGGCGCAGTGTATTGGTTTCGGTAGCGGCGTCGCGTACGACGCACTACTCGACGACTACGAACCGGGCGCGACGACCGCCGACATTGCGAAGGTCTTCGCGCCGCTACGCGATGAATTGGTGAAGCTGGTCGCTGCGATCCATCATTCGTCGAAGCGACCCAACA
>Ga0114966_10001791_pt1 | contig 19580 bp, 19 predicted proteins | sample M_130207_XF_Meta_FD_87029 | JGI IMG/M metagenome (GOLD analysis project Ga0114966, IMG submission 87029) | Freshwater microbial communities from Lake Montjoie, Canada to study carbon cycling - M_130207_XF_MetaG | ecosystem: Environmental > Aquatic > Freshwater > Lake | place: Lake Montjoie...
CGCCGCGAAGGAGGGCATCGGTGTGCTGCTGGTTGGCGATCAGGCCGTGCTTGAGCGCGAACTGGCCACGCACGGCGACGTGCCATCGGGCGTCGAGATCGTGCACGCCGCAGACCGCATCCTTTCCACCGACGATGGGGTGAAGGCCGTCCGCACGAAGTCGGATGCGTCCATGGTGGTGGCCTGCAAGCAGGTTGCCGAGGGCCGTGCGTCGGCGGTGGTGTCGGCGGGGCACACGGGTGCCATGCTCGCCGCGTCAACGCTGCTGCTGCGTCGTCTGCCCGGCGTCATCCGCCCGGGGCTCGCGGTGCCCATGCCCTCGGTGCTCGGCCCCGTGGTGCTCATCGATGGTGGCGCCAATGTGGAGTGCAAGCCTGAGTATCTGGCGCAGTTCGCGGTGATGGGACGCGTGCTTGCGCACGAGATCATGGGCATTGACGACCCGACCGTGGGAATCCTCACCATCGGCGAGGAGGCCGGCAAGGGCACCGAGCTGGTGCAGGAGGCCTACGCGCTGCTGGACGGCACGCCGGGGTTCATCGGCAACATCGAAGGCCGCGATGTGCCCAAGGGCACTGCGCGGGTCATCGTCACCGATGGCTTCACCGGCAATGTGGCCCTCAAGCTGTATGAGGGTGCCGCCGGAATGCTGTTCAGCGAGATCCGGCGCGGGCTGATGTCGTCAACGCGCGGCAAGATCGCCGGCAAGTTGGCCATGCCGAGTTTTCAGGCGCTTCGCAAGAAAGTTGACCCCGAGGAGTACGGCGGGGCCTACCTTTTGGGCGTGCGTGGCATGTCGGTGATCGGCCATGGCAACTCGGGCGTGCGCGGCATGACCAACGGCATCCGCACGGCTGCCCGCGGCGTGGCGGGAGACGTCACCGGCCACATCGAGGCCGGCTTGGGAGTTACCCCCAAATAGCGCCCCGTCTCCGGTGAAGCGTCCGGAGGCACCTGTACGTTGCTCTTCGTCATTGAGGCCCGAAACGGGCGTCCCGAAGGGAGAACGTGGTGGATCGAGCACAGGCCCTTTCCGAGATCCAGGCCATCCTCGTCGAGCAGCTCGGCGTTGATGCAGCTGAGGTCGTCGAGACAGCATCATTCTCGGAGGATCTGAACGCCGACTCCCTCGACCTGGTCGAGATGATCATGGAGATGGAGGACAAGTTCGGGGTCAAGATCCCGGACGAGGACGCGGAGAAGATCGTCACCGTCGGCAACGCCGTCGACTACGTCATCGCCCGCTCCGGTTCCTAGGGAATCCGGACACCCACCCCGTGATCTCGCCGGGCTTCTCGATCTGCTCGATGCAGACCTCAGGCGTGAGGCCCTGCTGCATCCGCAGTGGGCACCTGACCACCTGCGATCGTACGAGCGGCTCGAGTTCCTGGGCGATGCGGTGCTCGGTCAGATCGTGACGGTCGAACTGTTCACCCGGCACCCCGACCGGGCCGAGGGCGACCTCACGTTCATGCGTCAGCGCGTGGTGTCGCGAGACGCCTGCGCGGTAGTGGCCGACGCCTGCGGGCTGCCGGCCGCGATGGCGGCCGTCGCTCCCACGCGCTACTCCGCCGATGCGCGGCAACTGGCCGACAATCACAACGTGAAGGCCGCACTGGCCGAGTCGGTCATCGGTGCGGGCTGGCTTGGGCCGGGCCCTGAGGCAACCACCTCGGCGGTGCTCGGCTCGTTTGCCGCGGCACTCGACGCCGCACCCACGCGCATGCGCGACTCCAAGACGGAGTTGCAGGAAGAGGTCGCCCGCCGGGGCGGCAGCCGCGTGCACTACGAGATCACGGGCGAGGATGGCCCGGCGCAGGCGCGCACGTTTACGGCACGCGTCACGCAGGACGGCCAGACCCTGGGCGAGGGCACCGGTCGCAGCAAGCAGGCAGCCGAGCAGGCAGCGGCTGAGGTGGCGCTTGGCGCCATGACCGTGAAGGGGTCGTGACGCGATGCTGAAGCGTCTTCGTGTCAAGGGCTTCAAGTCGTTTGCCGATCCCATTGATCTGGAGTTCGGCCCCGGCATCAACGTGATCGTCGGCCCCAACGGGTCGGGCAAGAGCAACATCTCCGAGGCCATCGCCTGGGCGCTCGGCGAGCAGCGGGCGGGCAAGCTGCGCGCCCCTGCGATGCAGGACATCCTCTTCTCGGGCGGCGATGGCCGGCAGCCCGTGGGTATGGCGGAGGTGTCCGTCACACTCGATGGCCCGGTCACCGAGGGCCCTGCGGAACTGGGCGTGACCCGCCGGCTCACCCGCGCCGGCGACTCGGGCTACAAGCTGAACAACGGCAACTGCCGCCTGGTTGACGTGCTCGACTCGCTGTCGTCGCGTGGCCTGGGCCCGCAGTCGCTGTCGATCATCCGCCAGGGGCAGGTCGACCAGATCTGCCAGAGCAAGCCCGCCGCCATGCGGGCCATCCTCGATGAGGCCGCAGGCACCGGATTGCCCAAGCGGCGCCGGCACCGCGCCGAGCTCAGGCTCAAGCACGTGGACGACCACCTGGCGCGTGCGCGCGACCTGGCCGGCGAGATCGCCTCCCGTGCCCGCTCGCTGGAGCGCCAGGCCCGCGCGGCCGAGCGCGCAGCTGAGGTGGAGAAGGAACTGACGGAGTCGCGCGAGGCACTCGCCACTGCACGCGCGGTGGGCGCCGGGCGCGAGTTGGCTGCCGCCCGCGAGGCCCGCACGGCGCGTGCCGCAGAGGTGGCCGCCGCCACACAGGCCCTCGAGGCCACCCGCATGGCCGCACGCGCGGCGGGCGACGACCGTCAGGGAGTCATCACTGAGCGTGAGAACGCCATGCAGTCGGCTGGTCGCATTCGTGGAGTGGCGGAGCGCCTCGCAGGCCGCTCAGAGGTTGCCACCGGGCGTGTGCAGTCGGCACACGACGAGGCCGAGCGCCGACGCCAGCGCCGCCGCGAGGCGCAGGAGGCCCTCGTGGCCGCCGAGCGTGCGCATGAGGAGGCCGAGAAGGGTCTTGCCCGTGCGGAGCAGGCTGCGGGTGAGGCGGGGGACCGCCTGCAGCAGGCCGAGGCCGCCGATCAGGCAGCACTTGCCGCGCTTGAGCGTGCCCGTGAAGACCGCCGGGTGGCCGAGCGTGACGCCGCTGAGCGCGCCGCTGCCGAGGCCCGCGTGGTGCGTGCCACCGAGGCCATCTCCGGTCTCGATGGCGCAGATGCGCCCGACGTGGCACGCGCCGAGCGCCGTGCCGAGGTCTCGCTGAGCCGTCGTACCCGCGATCAGGAGCGCCTGGCCGACGCCCGCAGGGCGGCTGAGGCTGCACGCTCGGCCCGGGAGGGCGCCGCAGCCCGTGCCGCGCGCCTGGCATCAGAGGCCGCATCGCTGGCTCCCGGCGACGACCGCCCGGTCGACGGCGTGCTGCTCGGCGATGGCATCGAGGTGCAGGAGGGCATGGAGCGGGCTGTTGCCGCAGCCCTTGGCGAGCTGGCCGATGCGCCGCTGGTGCACACCTTCGGTGAGGGCGCCAAGGCGCTTGAAGCCGGTGCCAGTGCCGCCGCGGTCGCCCGTCCGTCTGCACCCCAGCAGCAGGCTGCACCGCCAGTGCCCGGCGCCCGCCCGCTGTCGTCGGTGGTCACCGTGTGCCCCGACCGCGCACGTCCCTGGCTTGATGGCCTGCTCGCAGGCGCCTGGCTGGTGCCGTCGCTCGACGGGCTACCGCGGGGAATCAACGCGCGCGTGCTGGTGACCGAGGAGGGCCTGGCCTTCCGTCCCGGTCTCGGCATGCTCACCGGCGTGCGAGGCCCATGGGCCGGCCGGGCACTGCACCGCCGCGCAATCGAGAGCGCCGAGCAGGCCGCATCGAAGGTGGGCGTGGCGGAGCAGGGCGAGCGCGACGCTGCGCAGGCGGAGCGTCGTATGGGTGCCCGCGCGCGTGCCACTGAGCGCGCCGCCGAGCGCCAGCAGTCGCGGCTTGAGTCTGCGCGGGCCGAGGCCCGCCGTCGGGCGGCCGCCCGCGCCGAGGCTGTTGCTGCCCTTGACGCCGCGCGCGCCGAGCTTGCACGTCTTGGGTCTGCTCCCGATGGCGAGCCAATCGACCCCGAGGTTGCCGCCGAGTCGGCCCGCATGGCGCGTGTGGCGCGCGACGCCGCACGTGAGTCGGCGCGCATCGCTGATCAGGACGCCACCCAGCGCCGGGCGGTGCTACAGGACATCGTGGCCCGTCGCGCCCGTGCGCGTGCGGAGGCCGAGGCGCCCGAGCCCGCAATGGTCGACCATGGCGCCGTTCTTGCCGCTGCCCGTGCCATGGATCAGGTGGCCCAGGCGCTGGCGCCATGCGGCGATGTCCTCGACCAGCGGGCGCGCGAGCTGGCCGGCACGCTGGCCGAGTTGGGCACCGCGCTTCAGCAGGCGCAGCAGGCCGTGGAGGCTGCGGAGCGGGCCGGCAACGGTGCTGCTGAGGCCGATCGCGCTGCCGAGATCGCCGTTGCAGTGGCCGCCGAGCGCGCACGCGAGGCCGGCGTTGCCGAAGATGCTCCTGCACCGCCTCCGCCCGTGGAGGGCGAGGAAGATGCCGACACCATCGCCGAGCGCGTGGAAGCGCTGGCCGTGCGCCGGGAGGGCATGGGCGCAGTCAACCCATTGGCTGCTGAAGAGCGCGCCGAGTTGTCGGAGCGCGAGGCCGAGACCACCGAGCAGATCGAGGACCTCGAGAAGGCTGCTGAGGCCCTGCGCGCCCAGATGGCCGAACTCGACGCCCAGGTTGCCGGGGGCTTTGCGGATGTGATGCAGGCGGTTGACGAGCGGTTCCAGGAAGTTGTGGCCCTGTTGTTCCCGGGTGGCACCGGACGCCTGCGCATCGTTGATGACGAGGGCGAGGAAGGCGTTGAGGTCGAGGTGATCCCGGCCGGCAAGCGGGCCCGTTCGCTCGCCTTGTTCTCGGGCGGTGAGAAGTCGATGATCGCGCTCGGGTTCTGTCTGGCCATCGCCATGGCCCGCCCCACGCCGTTCTACCTGCTCGACGAGGTGGAGGCGGCGCTCGACGACGCCAACCTCCGGCGGTTCCTCGGCGTGCTGCGCCGTCTCGCCGGTGAGCGTCAGTTCATCCTCATCACGCACCAGCAGCCCACGGTCGAGGTGGCCGACCTGCTGTTCGGCGTCACCATGGGCCGATCGGGCGTGTCGCAGGTTGTGGCACGTCGCCTCGACCGCGATGCCGAGGGCCCGGCCCGCCCGTGGGTGCGGCGTCAACTGCAGGCAGTCGGCAGCCCGGCCCCCGTGGTTGCGCCGGAGGCGGACGTGCCACCGGCCGCAGCGGCAGCGGGATGACCGAGCAGGAGGGCGGGGAGGGGCTCGCCGCCTTTGCGGCGCTCTTCGGGCTTGACGCCCCTGCGCAGGATGCCGGGGCCGAGGAGGGTGGCAAGCGCGGTCTGTTCAGGCGCCTGAAGGAGAACCTGACCAAGCCGCGGCAGGCCATCTCCCCGCAGTTGGCCGGCGTGTACCAGTCGAAGCTGGTGTCTGAGGACACCTGGGAAGAGCTGGAAGAGGCGCTGATCACCGCTGACTGCGGTGTACCCGCCACCATGGATCTGGTGGAGGCACTGCGTGAGGAGGCAGGGCAGGGGCGCATTACCTCTGGCCCAGGCCTCGCCAGGGCGCTCACCGACGAGATCGGCAACCGCCTGGCATCGGAGCCTCCGCGTATCGCGCTGGGCGACGAGCCCACGGTCATTCTGGTGGTGGGTGTCAACGGAAGCGGCAAGACCACCACCATTGGCAAGCTCGCGCATCAGCTCGCGTTGCTGGGCCAGAAGGTGGTCATCGGTGCTGGCGACACCTTCCGTGCTGCCGCGGTGGAACAGCTGCAGGTGTGGGCCGAGCGCTCTGGCGCCGACATCGTGCGCCAGTCGCCGGGCGCAGACCCCGGCGCCGTTGCATTTGACGCCGTGGTGGCCGGCACGGCCCGGGGCGCCGATGTGGTGATCATCGACACCGCGGGCCGCCTGCAGACCCAGCACAACCTCATGGAGGAGCTGCGCAAGGTGCATGGGGTCACGGGCAAGGCCATGGACGGCGCCCCGCACCACGTGCTGCTGGTCATCGACGGCACCACCGGCCAGAACGGGCTGTCGCAGGCCAAGTTGTTCTCGGAGGCCGTGCCGGTAAGTGGTCTGGTGCTCACCAAGCTGGACGGCGTGGCGCGCGGCGGCATTGTGCTTGCCATCCACCGCGAGCTCGGAATCCCCGTGACCATGATGGGTGTGGGGGAGGGTGTGGACGACCTGCAGCCGTTTGACGCCAAGGGCTTTGCCGAGGCCATCTTCTCGCCCGATTCCGGGAGTGGTGGGTAGGGCGCTACCCTCCCGGGTCACGTGTTCGACGCACTCTCCGACAAGCTGCAGGGCGCTTTCTCCGGTCTCAGGGGCCGCGGGAAGCTCACCGAGGCCGACATCGACAAGGCCATGCGGGCAATCCGCCTGTCGCTGCTCGAGGCCGACGTCAGCCTGCCCGTGGTCAAGCAGCTCACCACGGCCATCAAGGAGCGTGCGACCGGCGACGAGGTGATGTCGTCAATCACCCCCGACCAGCAGGTCGTGAAGATCGTCAACGAGGAGCTGACGCGCCTGATGGGCGGCGCGAACGTGAGCCTCGCCATGGCACCCAACCCGCCCACGGTCATCCTCATGGCCGGGCTGCAGGGTTCGGGCAAGACCACCTGCACTGCAAAGCTCGCCCGCCACCTGCTCAACGAGGGCCGTGCCCCGATGATGGTGGCCTGCGACGTGCACCGCCCGGCTGCCATGGATCAACTTGCCGTGCTGGGCGAGCAGATCGGCGTTCCGGTGCACCTTGAGAAGGGCTCCACCGACCCCGTCGCAATCGCGAAGGACGGCATCGCTGCAGCCAAGCGCGCCGGCCGCGACGTGGTGATTGTCGACACCGCCGGCCGCCTCACCATCGACGAGGAGATGATGGCCGAGCTGGTGGCCATCCGCGACACCGTCAAGCCCACCAGCGTGGTGCTGGTGGTTGACGCCATGACCGGTCAGACGGCCGTTGACGTGGCCACCGCATTTCAGGATGCCGTGCAGTTCGACGGCGTGGTGCTGAGCAAGCTCGACGGCGACGCGCGTGGTGGCGCGGCCCTCTCGGTGCGCTCGGTCACGGGCAAGCCCATCTTGTTTGTGGGTACCGGCGAGAAGGTTGACGCCCTCGAACCGTTCCACCCCGATCGCATGGCATCGCGCATTCTGGGCATGGGCGATGTGCTGGGCCTCATCGAGAAGGCACAGCAGACGGTGGACGTTGATGACGCCAAGCGCATGGAGGAACGCCTCCGGGGAGGTAACCTCACGCTTGACGACTTCCTCGAGCAGTTGCGCCAGGTGCGCAAGATGGGCCCGCTGGGTCAGGTCATGGGCATGATCCCCGGGTTCAGCAAGGCTGCAAAGATGAAGGACGTTGACGTCGACGAGCGGCGAATTGACCGCATCGAGGCGATTATCAGCAGCATGACGATGCCCGAACGCAGCCGTCCGGACATCATCAACGGCAGTCGCCGTCGTCGTATTGCCACCGGCAGTGGGACAACGGTGCAGGAGGTCAATCAACTCCTGGCGCAGTTCAAGCAGATGCAGAAGCTCATGAAGCGCATGGGGAAGGGCGGAATGCCGTCGCTCCCCATGGGCATGGGCTGACAGACAACATCCCCTAGGGAGCACAGTGGTCAAGATCCGCCTCGCCCGCGTGGGCAGCAAGAAGAACCCGATCTACCGCGTTGTGGTGTCCGACGCGCGCTCGCCGCGTGACGGTCGCAACATCGAGACGATCGGTCGCTACAACCCGCAGACCGACCCGTCGATCGTCGAGGTCGACCTGGAGCGGGCCGACTTCTGGATCGGCAATGGCGCGCAGCCGTCCGATCCCGTGAAGAAGCTCATCTCCATCGTCCGCGCCCGCGGCTGATCCGCACGTGAGCGACGACGCACGCGCTGCAGAGATGGTCGCCCGCATTGCGCGGGCGATGGTTGAAAACCCCGACGAGGTGTCGGCATCGGTTGGCGAGGAACGCGGCGAGCCCGTGGTTGATCTCGTGGTTGCCGAGCGCGATCGGGGTCAGGTGATCGGTCGTGGTGGCCGCGGTGCGCACGCACTGCGAACGCTGCTGCGCGCGGCCACCGGGCCGCGTAGTGCGGGTGGCCTGGGCCTCCGCATCGTCGACTAGGCGATGACTGGCATGGGCGATCGGGTCGCCATCGCGCGTCTCGGACGCCCGCACGGTGTGCGCGGCGACATCACCGCTCACGCCGACGGCCCCACGTTGGGCACGCTTGAGGCAGGTGATGCGGTGACCGTGCGGGTGGACGGCACCGATCGCGAGTTGGTGCTGACCTTCCGGCGCGGTGACGTACCCAAGGCGGTCATCGCATTTGCGGGCATTGACACCCGCGAGGACGTCGCGCCGCTGGTGGGCGGCATGCTCATGGTCGACGCGGGCATGCTGCCGGTGCCCGATGACGACGACACGTTCTACGTGCGCGACCTCATCGGCTTCGAAGTACGCACGGGCGAACGGGTACTCGGCCCCGTGCGCGACGTCGTGCCCGGCCCGGCCAACGATTCCCTGTCGGTGGACGGGCCCGCGGGGCAGGTGCTCGTGCCCTTCACCTACGACGCCGTGGTGGACATCAACCACGACGATGGCGTCATCCTGTTGCGCGACGACCTGCTGGGCGAGTGGGCGTGGGGGGAGGGGGAATGAGCATTGACGTGCTCACGCTGTTCCCCGAGTGGTTCGACTGGATGCGCCGCCCGCGGCACCTCACCAACGCGGCGGCCACTGGTGGGCTTGAGATCCGCTGCTTCAACCCACGCGAGCACACACCGCTGGGTCAGGGGCAGGTGGATGACAGCCCGTACGGCGGCGGTCCGGGCATGGTGCTGCGCGTCGACGTGATGGCCGCGGCGTTCGAGGCGATTTACGGCATGCCGGCGGAACAGGTGCGCGACCATCGCCGCGTGGTGGTGCTCACCCCCCGCGGACGTCCGTTCACCGACGCCGTGGCACGCGAACTGGCCGAGGTGCCCCAGCTCACCCTGCTGGCCGGGCGCTATGAGGGCTTTGATGAGCGCATTCACACGCACCTGGCCAACGACGCCATCAGCCTCGGGCCCTTCGTGCTGGCCGGCGGCGAGGTGGCCGCCATGACCATCATCGATGCGTTGGCGCGTCGCGTGCCGGGGGCGCTTGGCAATGCGCAGTCGCTCGACCGGGAGTCGTTCTCCCCGGGCCTTGAAGGGCAGGTTGAGCACCCCCATTTCACGCGTCCTGCCGAGTTCCGCGGGTGGGGCGTTCCGCCCGTGCTGCTGTCCGGCGACCACGGCGCAATTGAGCAATGGCGGCGTTCCGAAGTACGTCCTGCGCCTTCTGCCGACGTACTGCTATTCTCGCCGTCGCTTTCACCGATGGAGGATCCACAGCAATGACCGTGATTGAAACCCTGGAGCGGATGCAGCTCCGCGACGACGTCCCCGAGTTCCGCCCGGGCGACACTGTGCGCGTGCACTTCCAGGTGATTGAGGGCCAGCGCCGCCGCGTGCAGGTCTTCGAGGGCACGGTCATCAAGCGCCAGGGTTCGTCCTCGCGCGAGACCTTCACCGTGCGTAAGCAGAGCTTCGGTGTGGGCGTGGAGCGCACGTTCCCCGTGCACTCGCCCAAGATCGAGAAGATCGAGCGCACCATGCAGGGTGATGTGCGTCGCGCCAAGCTCTACTACCTGCGCGACCGGGTGGGCAAGAAGGCCCGTGTGCGCGAGCTGCAGAACTGGCAGACCACCCAGAATGCAGCCCCCGTGGCTGCGCCGCCGGCCCCCGTCGAGGTTGCCGAGGTGGAGGCCGTTGAGGTTGAGGCCGTGGTTCAGGAGACCGCCACCGAGGAGTGATCCCCGGGGCGCCCGCCGCCGCCAACGCAGTTCATGAGGGCCCGCCATCGCGCGGGCCCTCGTCGTTCCGGGGCGCGTCGCCGACGCGCTGCACCGGTAGCGTGCGCGCATGCCTCCACGCGCACCGCGGCCCTCGCTGCTCGATCACGACTTTGCGCTCGGCGTGCCGCGGCTTGCCGGTGCCGATGAGGCCGGGCGCGGCTGCCTGGCGGGCCCCTTGGTGGCCGCCGCGGTGTGTCTCGACCTCAGGTCGATGTCGAGCACCGCACGTGATGCGCTCTCGGGCCTCGACGACTCCAAGCGGCTCACCCCACGTCGCCGTGCCGCACTGGTCGGGGCGGTCTGGGCCCATGCCGAGCAGGTGGTGGTCATCGCAGCCACGGCCCGCACCATCGACGCGGAGGGACTGCATCGCACGAACATCAACGCGATGATCCGCGCCCTCCGTGGAATCGTTCCGGCGGCCGATCTGGCGCTGGTTGATGGCTTTGATCTCGGTCCAGGCGCGCCGCCGCACCGCAAGGTCATCAAGGGCGACGCCACCAGCGCTGCCATCGCAGCCGCCTCGGTCATCGCCAAAGAGGCGCGTGACCGCCTCATGCGGGGCCCGGCTGCCACCCGGTACCCCGCGTACGGGTTTGACGGCCACGTGGGCTACATCACGGCGTCGCACAAGGATGCCGTGCGGGCGCATGGGCCAAGCCCCCTGCATCGGCTGTCGTTCAATTCAGATGCCTATGGGGACCGCCTCACGCTGTTCGAGTAGTGCTCCGGGGTGATGTCCTCAATGCGCGTGATGTCCCAGCCGGCCCCTCGTGGCACCACCACGATGAGGTCGGGACGAATGGCGTGCCCCGCAAACCCCGGATGCCGCCCCACATATGCCAGGGCGGCACGTGCGAGGCGTTCGCGTTGTGCCAGTCGGATGGGCGGGGAGTGGGGGTCGTGCTGGGTGCGCGTCTTCACCTCGCAGGCGGCCAGAATGCCCCTGCGCTCGGCCACGATGTCAATCTCTCCGCCTGCACCCCGCCACCCCGTGGCAAGGATCCGCCACCCCCGCCTCACAAGCCAGCGCTCTGCCGCACGCTCGCCCGCACGGCCCAATACGTGATCGCGGTAGTCGTCCATGCGCCCATGCTTGGGCACCACGACGCGCGCGGGGCATACCGAATGCGCCGAATTTCATGCCACTTCGCACCGATCACCGTGCAACCTGGGCGCGCGTCGGCCACACTGCAGGAGTCCGGATCAGTACGAAAATTCCCGAGGAGGCCGTATGCCCTTCGAGCTCCCGCCGCTCACCTATGCGTTCAATGCCCTTGAGCCGCACATTGACGCCACCACCATGGAGATCCACCACGACCGCCACCACAAGGCGTACGTCGACAACGCCAACGCGGCGCTTGCCGGTACCTCGTGGGAGAACGCCTCCGTGGAGGAGGTCGTCACCAGCCTCGACCAGATTCCCGAGGACATCCGCGGCGCCGTGCGCAACAACGCAGGCGGCCACTACAACCACACACTGTTCTGGGAGATCATGGGCCCGGACGGCGGTGGGGCACCCGGTGGCGCGCTGGGTGCCGCCATCGACAGCACGTTCGGGTCGCTCGACGAGCTGAAGGCCAAGGTCAACGAGGGTGGCGTCAAGCGGTTCGGCTCGGGCTGGTCGTGGCTCGTGGTGAACAACGGCGCGCTCGAGGTGATGAGCACTCCCAACCAGGACACGCCGCTGTCGGAGGGCAAGACGCCCATCCTCGGCATCGACGTGTGGGAGCACGCCTACTACCTCAACTACCAGAACAAGCGTCCGGTCTACCTGGACGCCTGGTGGAACGTGGTGAACTGGGACGCCGTGGCCGCCAAGTACGAGGCCGCGCTCTAGAACGACCCCCAGTGGCCCCGGGGTGATGCCCCGGGGCCACTGGCACCGTTGCGTGCGTTGATCGGCACGATCCGCGCGCCACGCCTGACGGGCCCCCGGTGATGCTCCACGCATCGTCGCTCGCATCGTCAGCCCAGCCGTCATCGGCCTCGAAACCGCCACTGTGGAGGTGGAGGTCGACCTGCGGCCGGGGCTGCCCGGGTTCAGTGTGGTGGGGCTCCCGGATACGGCTGTGCAAGAGGCCCGGGAGCGCGTGCGGTCGGGCGTCATCAATCAGGCGTTCGACCTACCGCCGGTGCGCATCGTGGCCAATCTGGCGCCGGCCGACCTGAGAAAGTCCGGCCCGCAGTACGACCTGCCAATCGCACTTGCGCTGCTCAGTGGATCGGGGCAGATGCGGCCCGGCGCCATCGCGGGGACGGGCGCGGTTGGCGAGCTGGCGCTGGATGGTGCGTTGCGACCGGTGCCCGGTGCATTGGTAATGGCGGAGCACGCAGCGCGCCGTGGCTGGCGGCGTCTGGTGGTGCCTGAGGCCAATGCGGCTGAGGCCTCGCTGGTGCCGGGTATCCAGGTGGTGGGGGCACGCACGCTGCGGCATGCCATCGACATTCTCGAAGACCGCGCGCAACCGGTTGCCGTTGACGGCACCGCAGAGGATCTCATCGACCATGCCGACCTGGCCACGCTCGGCGATCTCAGCGAGGTGCACGGACAGGCCGATGCCCGGCGTGCGCTCGAGATTGCGGCTGCCGGCATGCACTCGATACTCATGATCGGCCCACCCGGGGGCGGCAAGACCATGTTGGCCCGGCGGCTGCCGGGCATTCTTCCCCGGCTCTCCGTCGATGAGGCCATTGCCGTGACCCGGGTGCACTCCGTGGCGGGCCTGCTTCCGCCGGGACGCCCGCTTGTGACCACGCGCCCGTTCCGCGCACCACACCACACCATCTCGGCCCCCGGGCTGGTGGGCGGTGGGCGGGTGCCGCGCCCCGGCGAGGTGAGCCTGGCGCATCTGGGTGTGCTGTTTCTCGATGAGGTGTGCGCGTTCCCACCCGCCGCGCTCGATGCCTTGCGTCAACCGCTCGAAGAGGGGTGCATCGATATCGCCCGCAGCCTCGGCAGCGCCAGGTTTCCTGCGGAGCCGCTGCTGGTATGTGCCGGTAATCCGTGCCCCTGCGGACATGCGGGCGATCGCGTGCGGGCATGCACGTGTGCCCCGGGGCAGGCAGAGGCCTATCGGGCGCGCATCTCCGGACCCATCGCCGACCGCATCGACCTGCGGGTTGACATGCCACGCCTCGACCGCGACGAGATGCTGGCCGAGCGGGGCACGGGGGAGGGCAGCATCGCGGTGCGCCGGCGGGTGGAGGGAGCGCGGTTGCGGCGCATCGCCAGAGGGCAGGGTGTGCCCAATGCACGGCTCGGTGCGGCCGACGCCCGCGAGGTGGCGGCACTCGACCGCGAGGGGCGCCGCCTGCTGGGGTCGGCCATCGATCGCATGGGCCTCACCGCGCGCGGCTGCGACCGGGTCATCAGGGTGGCGCGCACCATTGCCGACCTCGATGGTAGCGACGCCGTGGGCCCGGGCCACCTGGCAGAGGCCATTCGCTACCGATCTGCGGGGGGAATGGGGTGACGGCAGCACCTGAGTGGCCCCTGGGGCTGGCATGCATGGCGCACGCGCTGGCACGCGACCTGCAGCGGGCATCGCGGGAGGCCGGCGGGCCAACGCAGCTCTGGGCAGCATCGCCTGCGCAGCTTGCCCGCTGGCTGCGGGGTGGGCCAGACGTGGTGGAACGGGCCACCGCTGCGCGCATCGGGTTCCGCGCATCTGAGGTACGCGACGCGCTGGCCCGGGCGGGCGTCACACACATCGCACTCGGGGCACCCGGCTACCCGCAGCGGCTGGCACGCATCTTCGATCCGCCCTTCGGTCTGTTCGGCACGGGCACCGTTGTGCCGGCGCTCACACGGGCGGCGCAGGGGCCCACCATCGCCATTGTCGGAAGCCGCCGACCAAGCGGTGCGGGGCGCCGGTTTGCACACGATCTGGCAGCCGGGCTTGCTGAGCGTGGCGCCATCGTGGTGAGTGGCCTTGCCCGGGGCATTGATACGGCAGCCCACGAGGGTGCCCTTGCTGGTGGCGGGGTGACCATCGGGGTACTTGGCTCGTCGGTCGATCAGATGCACCCGCGGCGGAATGTGGCACTGGCCGAGCGCATGATGGCCACCGGGGCGGTGCTCAGCGAATACTGGCCCGGCACCACACCCGCGCCATGGCGGTTTCCTGCCCGCAACCGAATTGTGGCCGGCCTTGCCGATGCTGTGGTGGTTGTGGAGGCCGCAGCGCGGTCGGGTGCGCTCATCACGGCCGATTTCGCCATGGAGCACGGCACGCCGGTGCTGGCGGTGCCGGGGTGGCCGGGAGCTGAGATGTCAGCGGGGTGCAATGCGCTCCTGCGTACCGGCGCCGCATTGTGTGAGTGCGTGGACGACGTGGTGAATGAGGTGCCTCACGCGCCGTGGGCACAATCGTCAATGGCACCGGCCCGCGATGCCAGCAGCGATGCCGTGTTGCGTGTGGTGGCGCGTGAGGCGTGTGGCGCCGATGCAATCGCAGAGGCGGTGGGGATGGATGCTGCCGCGGTGGCCATGGCGCTGGTGGCGCTCGAAATCGACGGCGCCGTGTGTCGCGAACCGGGCGGCGTGTTTCGTGCGGTCGCGCGCCGCCGCGGGGGGTGAGGTGGTGCTAGCGGCGGGCGGGTGCTGCGGCGTAGCGCTCGATGACACGCTGCGCGTGCTCGGCCACGGTGGCGCGCAACGCCACCGGCTCGAACAGCACGGCCTCGCCGCCATGCTTGGTGATCTCCTTCACCAGCCATTCCTCGCTGGCGTACGGGATCTCGACGAGGATGGACCGGTCGGAGAAACGCTCTGCCGACGGGTGCTCCTCGGCAAGCCAGCGGGCGATGGCCGGACCGCACCACACCGAGGCGCTCTGGGCCATGGTGGCCTCGCGCGCCGGGGAGCCCCACGGCTGATATGGCACGGCCTCAACCTCGGCGCGCCGCTCGAAGTGTTCGTCGAGCACGCTGGCGCCGCGGATGCGGTCGAGGCGGAACGTGCGCTGCTCACCGGCCCTGCGGCAGTGCGCCACCAGATACCAGGCGTCGCGCGAGTTCATGAGCATGTGCGGCTCGATGGTGCGCTTGGTGATCTTGCCGCGCGATTCGGTCCAGTACTCGATCTCGAGCAGGCGCTCCTCGCGCACCGCCTGCGTGATGGCCGCACCCACTGCCTCGCTGGCGGTCTGCACACGGCCCAGCTCAACGCCGGTTGTGGATTCCTGGCCCACGGCCGACTCGATCTTGCGGCGGGCCGATGCCAGTTCCTTCTGGTCAACCAGCGGCAGCCTGCCTCCCACGAAGTCGAGCGCCCACAGCAGCGCCTTGGCCTCGAGCGGGCTGAGGCGGGCGGGGCGCGCAAACTGGTCGCCGTAGACCTCCTTCTGCACAAACACCATGTCGCCCTCAACCTGGGCGAACACGGCGTAACACCCGCCGCCGAAGTTGATGAGGTTGAGCAGCTCGAGATCCTCTTCGAGTGCCTCCTGGGTGAGGTTGAGCTCGGAGCGGATCTCGGCACACGGCACGTCGGCCTCGTACGAGCGGCCACAGGCGGCCAGCAGGCGGGTCATGAGGGCCAGAAGGCGCGAGATGCGCTCCACGGGCACCACGCGGTCTGCTGGGTCGTCAGAGAGCGCTTCTGCGGCCACGGCATCGTCGGCCGTGCGGGGAAGCGGCTTCTTCTTGCGCCCCGGCTTGGCCGAGTGGCGGCTGCGCACGTTCTCGAGCGCCGCGAGGGTGGCCTCGCGCAGCGATGCCGGCTCGAGCACCTGGGCTTCGGCACCCAGCCCGAGCACCCACGAGATGAGCTCGCGCCCGCCGCCGTACTCGGTACGGAACACGGCCGATCCATCGGCGCGCTCCTCGTACTCACCGTGCGCACCGAACATCTGGTCGACCCACCAGGCGATGGTGGGCGACAGCTCGATGACCGCGGTCTCGGTGGTGTCGGCCAGCTGCCACGGCGCGCGGTCGCGGTAGCGCGACAGGTCGACTTCGCTGGGTGGCGGGAAGTCGTGCTCGGCGCGCGTCTTGAAGGTGATGCGGCCCTCGATGCGCGACAGGCGGAAGCAGCGCAGATCCTCGCGGTCGTGTGCAAAGCCCACCAAGTACCAGTTGCCCGCCATGTACAGCAGCGAGTACGGATCGACCTCGCGGTCGCTGCGGTCGTCGCGGCCGATGGAGTAGTACCTGAACCGGATGGTCTTGCGGCGGCTGATGGCCGACTCGATCTTGATGAGGTGGCTCGACACCTCGGCCGTGTGCCTGCTGCCCAGCAGGTTGACCGCCACAGTGCGGGCGGCGTGGTCATCAAGGGGGCTGGGGCGACCGAGGGTGAGGTGCTGCAGCGCCAGGCGCAGGGGCTCGGCGTATGCGAACTGCCCCTCCAGCAGGTACAGGCTGGTGTGCAGGGCCGACAGCTCGCCCTCGTCGAACTCAATGGGCGGCAGGTAGTAGTTCTCGGGCGGCATGGCGTACAGATCGCCCTGGAACGGGTCATCGCTGGGGCGCTCGACGGCCAGCTTGAGACCCACGCCCTCAAGCTCGGACCGGTCGGAATAGAAGCGCCGCAGGAACGCCTGCTCGCTCATGCCGCCGTAGCCCTCGACCGCCTCGTGGATCTCTTCGGCGGTCACAGGGCGCTGTTGCGCCATGAGGAATGCGACCAGCGAAAGCTGCCGCACAAGCTTGTCGTCGTCCCTCTGGGCCACTCGGCCGTTCCTCCAGTCGCGGCGCTCGCGCCATGGTAGCCGAGCGGAGGGGTCTTCGGGGGGTGCGGGGTGCTCGGATTGCCGCATGTGGAGCCATAATCCTGACATTCCTGACATCCGGATGCGCCTTGACGCCGAGTGCCCCCACACGGTCGGGCAGGGTGGTGCATGTGTTGGACGGCGACACCATCGTGGTGGATGGCGTGGGCACCGTGCGGTACCTGGGAATCGACACGCCCGAACTGCACCACCCGCGCAAGCCGGTGGAGCGTTTTGCCGCCCGGGCGGCCGCTGCGAACCAGGCGATGGTGGAAGGTCGTGACGTGACCCTGGTGACCGACCGCGAGGAGCGCGATGCGTACGGGCGCCTGCTGGCCTACGTGTACGTGGGCAAGGTGATGGTGAACGCCGAACTGATGCGCGGGGGCTACGCCGAGTCGTTCGCCTTCGCACCGAACACCCTGCATAAAGACCTCTTCGACCAACTCGAGCACGAGGCCCGTGATGCCCATCGCGGGCAGTGGGGTCCGCCTGAGGGGGGTCCGCCGTACGGTGCCCCATGACATGCCGCCGCGCGCGGGTCTACCATCCGCCCCGATGACGATCCTCGAAGTGGATTACGGAATCCCGTCTGACGACGAGCTGGCCCGCCTGGTGGGCGCGGCCACGCCGCACTTCGCGCTGCAGATCCGCGATCGCGTGCGTGCGTACGCCGATGCGCTACCCGAGGATCACCCACGGCGTCCCGGTATTGAGGCGCAGATCGCCCGGCTTGAGGTGCTTGCCGTTGACGGCCAGTGTGGCCCCGCGGGCGACATCGATCTGCCGCCGCGCCCGTCGCTCGACGTCGACCGCTAGCCGGTTGGGGCCGTGGAGTCCCGCATGATGTCGAGGAATGTGCGCAGAATCCGCGCGGTGAGGCCCCAGACGTCCTCGCCCAGCAGGGGATACCGCAGTACCCCGAACTGTGGATCGGGCGGCAGCAACTGATCTGCCGCCAGCAGATCGGCCAGCGGCACCTCCATCACCCACGCCACCTCACCGGGGTCGGGGGTCATCGCCGGGCGTCCGCCCGGGTGGTGGGCAACCCATGGCTGCACCATGAAGCCGCTCACCCGTGTCTCGACGTCGTCGAGGGGGCCCAGCACGTGCAGGGTCGCCGGGGCGATACCAACTTCCTCGTGGGTCTCCCGCAGGGCTGTTGCCCGCAGGTCGACGTCCGATGCCTTGTGCCGGCCGCCCGGCAGCGAGACCTCACCCGAGTGATGCCCGGGGTACTCGGTGCGCTTGGTGAGCAGCAGATGCGACTGCTCCGCGTGGTCGAACAGCACGATGAGCACGCCCGCCGGTTCGCCGGACCCCGCGCGATCGGTGCGGGTGCGCGCGGCGAGCACCGGCGGAAGAATTGTCGCGAGCTCGGCGGCACTTGGGGCGTGGTGGGGCTGCACGGTGCGCGAGTGTACGCGGGGCGTGGCAGGTGGCCCGCGTGAGCGGCGAGGCGGTTGACCGCCTGGTGCGCGAACTGAGCGCTGCCGCGGAGGCCGCTGCGGGCATCGCCGGCACCGCACCCGGAGGCGCCCGCATCGTTGAGCCCGGCCCCGATGGCCGCTGGTACCTGGTGGCGCTTGAGGGCCCCGCATTCCTGTGCCTGCGCAACGATCTGGAGCCCGAGCAGTCGCTGGCCCGCGTGGATGAGGTGACCCGGGCATGTCTGCTGCTGGAGAGCGCCGAGGCGCTCATCGATCCGGTGGCACTGCGTGCGATGGCGCCCGCAGCCGCAGCCCTCGACCCGTGGCGGGACGAAATGCAGGTGGCATGCGATGCCTTCAGCCGGGCCGCGGAGCGTGCGGCACACCTGGCCGACTGGGTGGAGGATCCCCAGCGGGCTGTGGCGTCACTGGTGGCCCTCGACGACGCCATCGGGCGCCAGGATGGCGCGCGGGCGGCCTACGCGTCGTTTGTGGGTGCCACCGATCCGCTGGTTGCCCGGCAGAGCTCGCTCGACGCCGAACTGGTGCGGGTGCTGGGTGCGGCCGAAAATGCCGCAGCCGCAGCCGGGCTGGCGGACGCCCTCAGTGGCGTGCTCGCCGCGGGCATTGAGGCGATCGGGGAGGGGGCGGCCGAGATGACCGCCCTGCACGTCACACCGCTGCAGTAACCGCCGCGCCGTCGGTCTCTGCGATGTCTGATTCCTCTGCTGTCTCCGGCTCGGGAGGCGAAACGAAACCCGACTCGATCAGCGCCTCGATGCGCGCGAGGTCCGACTCCTCAAGTGGCGGCAGCTCGGGGGTCGCCACAAACTCATCGAGCTGGTCTTCCGAGTGCATCTGCGCGATCACCGATGCCACACCCGGCCGATCGAGCACCCAGCGCAGTGACGCCTGCGCGAGCGTCCATGCCCGGCCGTCGGCCAGAAAGCCGAGGGTGTCAACGCGCCGCAGGCCCTCCTGCAGCCACGCGCGGTCGAGGTGCGCACGCGGGTCGCCGGGTGGGAAGGTTGTGTGGGTCGTGTACTTCCCCTCAAGCAGGCCCCATGCATGCGGTCGACGCGCGATGACGCAGGCACCCGCCGCGTGGGCGAGGCCCGCGAGTTCGGCACCCGGGTCGTGATCGACGATGCTGATCTCCACGTCGAGCAACGGCATGCGCTTCGACCTGATGAGCCGGCGCCCATCGCCGGGCCGCGCACCCTCGGCAATGGCGGCACCGAACGCACGCACCTTGCCCTCGGCCACCAGCGCATCGAGGGTGTCGAGCACCGCCGGGTCGGTGAGCACGCGGCGCGGGGCATGGTGCAGTTCGCAGATGTCGATGACATCGCCACCCAGACGCCGCAGGCTGTCCTCAACCGCGGTGCGGATGGCCTCGGGACGAAAATCCTGCGCCATCACCCGGCGCCCGCGCCCTGTGGGCTCGGCCCCCCGCCAGTCGTAGCCCACCTTCGTGGCCAGCACCACGCG
>Ga0114966_10001792_pt1 | contig 19562 bp, 17 predicted proteins | sample M_130207_XF_Meta_FD_87029 | JGI IMG/M metagenome (GOLD analysis project Ga0114966, IMG submission 87029) | Freshwater microbial communities from Lake Montjoie, Canada to study carbon cycling - M_130207_XF_MetaG | ecosystem: Environmental > Aquatic > Freshwater > Lake | place: Lake Montjoie...
CTGAAACCTGCACACTGAAAACTGAAGTTCCCCCATGTCCTCCGCCCGCCATTTCCTGATCCTCGCCATCTTCGTGTGCTGCGGCCAATTCGCGCTCGGAGCGGAAGCGGAGAGTGTGGTTTACAAACGCGTCGCTGGTCGCGAGTTGAAGCTGTTGATCGACAAGCCGACGGAGTGAAAAGCGACGGATCGGCGACCGGCGGTGGTGTTCTACTTCGGCGGTGGATGGGTGGCGGGAAACGCGGGGCAGTTTGCGCCGCAGAGTCAGTATCTTGCGACGCGGGGCATGGTTGGGATCGCGGGCATCTATTCGGTCTTCGACCTGCGCAGCTACCCGAAGCTGGACAAAGCCGCGCCCGCCTATGGCGTGACGCCGCAGGAACTGGCTGAGCGCAACGACGCCTTGAATCCCATCGCGCGCATCGGCGTGATCGCGAAGGCCGGCGTCCCCGCTTTCCTCCTGCACGGCGACAAAGACACGCTCGTGCCGCGGCGCGAAAACTCCGCCGAGTTTGCGCGGCATTACCGAGAGGCTGGCGCGGAGGCGCAGCGCACTTTGAAGATCCTCGAAGGTCAGGGTCACAACATGTTCGACGGCTTCTTCCGCTCGCAGGAACTCGTGGACTTTGTCATCGCCCGCGCGAAAGCCCAGCCCGCCCAGCGACTCCCGCCCGATTTCTTTTCGTGTCCTTCCGTGCTTTTCGTGGAGCTTCCACACCCATGCACCGCCTCCTCTTCCCCCTCGCCGCCGTCCTCCTGCTGCTGACGCTTCCGCTCCCCGCCGCCGAGCCGCCCGCCAAGCCCAACATCCTCTACATTCTCGCCGACGACCTCGGCTACGGCGACGTGCAGGCGCTCAATCCGCAGCGCGGGAAAATCAAGACTCCGCATCTCGACCAACTGGCGGGGCAGGGGATGACTTTCACTGATGCCCACAGCGGCTCCGCCGTCTGCACACCCACGCGCTATGGCCTGCTCACCGGGCGCTACGCGTGGCGCACGCGGCTGCAAAACGGCGTGCTCGGCGGTGACTCGAAACCGCTCATCGCGCCCGACCGTCTGACCGCGCCAGCTTTCCTCAAACAGCACGGCTATTTCACCGCCGCAGTCGGTAAATGGCATCTCGGCATGAACCTTCCGCCCGCCCAGGATCTCGCCGCGCCGATCACCGAGGGGCCGGTCGCCCGTGGGTTCGACTACTTCTTCGGCATCAGCGCCTCGCTCGACATGCCGCCTTATGCGTTCATCGAAAACGACCGCTACACCGAGGCCCCGACCGCGCAAAAAACTTGGATTCGCAAAGGTGCCGCCGCGCCCGGCTTCGAGGCCGTGGACGTGCTGCCCGCGCTCACGCGGAAGGCGGTCGAGATCATCGGCCAGCGCGCCGCCGCGGCGAAGGTGGGGCAGCCGTTTTTCCTCTACCTGCCGCTGACCTCGCCGCACACGCCCATCGTGCCCACGCCCGAGTGGAAGGGCAAAAGCGGGCTCGGCGCGTATGGCGACTTCGTCATGCAGACCGACGCCGCCGTCGGCGAGGTGCTCGCCGCCCTGGACAAAGCTGGCCTCGCCGAAAACACGCTCGTCATTTTCACCAGCGACAACGGCTGCTCACCGATGGCCGGCACCGCGAAGCTGGAGGCGCAGGGCCACTTCGCCAGCGCGGAGTCGCGCGGCTCCAAAGCCGACATTTGGGAAGGTGGACATCGCGTGCCTTTCCTCGTGCGCTGGCCGGCGCGGGTGAAAGCTGGCACGCGCAGCGAGCGCGTGATCTGCCACACCGACTTCATGGCGACCTGCGCGGAAATCCTCGGCGCAAAACTTCCCGATACCGCTGGAGAGGATAGCGCAAGCCTGCTCCCCACGCTGCTCGGCGCGGACCAACCAGCGCCGCGTGAGCCCGTTGTGCACCACAGCAGCAGCGGGAGATTCGCTATCCGGCAGGGTCCGTGGAAACTCGCGCTCTGCGCCGGCAGCGGCGGCTGGAGCAAAGGCGGCGGTCCGGAATCGCCCCAGCTTTACGACCTCGCCGCCGACCCCGGCGAAACCAAAAACCTCGCCGCCGAAAAGACCGACATCGTTTCCGACCTCACCGCGCGGTTGGAAAAAATCGTCCGCGACGGTCGCAGCACGCCAGGCCCGAAACAGGCCAACGACGTGCCCGTGAGGTGGTCGGCGAAGTGAACTGACGCACGCCGGGTGACCGGCAGAAAAATGCAGGGACGCGCGACGTTCGGTGCATCCCGTTTGCCTCGGCGCGCGAATTCAACCCCTCCGGACGCGGTTCCAGCCGACGCATCCTTCCCATGCCCAGCATCATTCCCACTTTGAAAATCATCGCCGCTCTGCTCGCGCTCGCTTTCAGCGGCTGCGCGACCACCGCCCACCGCACGCAACCTATGAAAGCCCCACCCGCCCAGCCGCTGCGGACGGTCCCGCGCGTCGATCTCGCGCGTTACATGGGCGACTGGCGGGTCATCGCGAACATCCCGTATTTCGCAGAGAAGGGCTGCATTGATTCGATCGAGACCTACCGCCTCCGCGCCGACGGGAAGATAGACAACATCTTCACCTTTCGGAAGAAATCGTTCGATGCGCCGCAGGGGCAGGTCCGCGCGCTCGCGCGAGTCCACGATACGCAGACGAACGCCGAGTGGCGGATCACCTTCTTCAAGGTCATCACCGCGAAATATCTCATCCTCGATCTCGATCCCGACTACCGCTGGACCGTCGTGGGCCATCCCTCGCGGAACTACGGATGGATCATGGCGCGCGACAAAACGCTGCCCGACGCGACCTGCGCCGCGATCCTCCGGCGGCTCACCGCGCAAGGCTACGATCCCGCGAGGTTCGAGAAAGTGCCGCAGCTTCCGGCCCAGCTTCCGCCTGCGCGGTGAGCCCGACTCCCTCACTTTGAAAAATTTGAATCTTCTCGCCGCATCCGTCGCTCGCTAAGGCGTGCATTACCGACAGTGCCAACCACCACTCATCGCTCCACTCCCGCGCCCGGCCACGCCATCCGTCGCGTTCTCGTCACGATCCGGCAATGGTTTGATTCTGATTATTTCCCCGAAGGGGCGGATGCGGTGCGCGCGCGCTCGGACCGCTTCGAGCTCCGCCGTTGCCTGCCGTTCATCTTTCTCCACGCCGGCTGCCTCGCCGTGCTGTGGGTCGGCTGGAGCTGGACGGCGGTCGCGCTCGCCGCGGTGCTCTATTTCGTGCGGATGTTTGCGATCACGGGGTTCTATCACCGCTATTTTTCCCATCGCACTTTTCACACCTCGCGCTGGATGCAGTTTGCCTTTGCCGTCCTCGGAAATACCTCCGTCCAGCGCGGCGCGCTGTGGTGGGCGGCGGTGCATCGGCATCACCACAAGCACGCCGACCAGGAGCACGATGTCCATTCGCCGGGGCTGAGCGGTTTCTGGTGGGCGCACATCGGCTGGATGACGAGCAGCAAAAACTTCCCGACCGACTACGGCGTGATCCGCGACCTCGCGAAGTTCCCCGAACTCGTCTTCCTCAACCGCTTCGACCTCGTCGTCCCCGCCATCTTCGGCGCGCTGCTTTTCGCCCTCGGCGAAATCCTGCGCTGGCTCGCGCCGGGGCTCGGCACGACGGGCGGACAGCTTTTCGTCTGGGGCTTTTTCGTCAGCACAGTCGTGCTGCTCCACGGCACGCTCTTGATCAACTCGCTCGCGCACGTCTTCGGCTCGCGCCGGTTCGCCACGGACGACGACAGCCGCAACAATCTCCTCCTCGCGCTGATCACGCTCGGGGAAGGCTGGCACAACAACCACCACCGTTACATGGGCACGGCGCGGCAGGGTTTCTATTGGTGGGAAATCGACATCACCTACTACGCGCTCAAGGCGCTCTCGTGGACCGGCCTGATCTGGGATTTGAAGCCCGTGCCGGTGAGCATTTACGAGGAAGCGCGTCAGCCGCGGGGTAGCGCCGACGCGGCGTAGTGGTCGGAAGCCAAATTCCAATCGTGAAAACGCTCGCGATCATCGGGACCGGCATCGCCGGGCTGGGTTGCGCGCACTTTCTCCACGCCCGCTACGACCTCACGCTCTACGAGCAGCACGACTACGCCGGCGGCCACACGAATACGATCACCGTGGACGAGTCGGGCCGCGCCGTGCCGATCGACACCGGCTTCATGGTCTTCAACCACGTCACCTATCCGAATCTCACGCGGCTCTTCCGCGAACTCGGCGTGGAGACGAAACCGACGGCGATGTCCTTCAGCGTGCAGCACCTGCCGAGCGGACTCGAATACAACGGCGGCAGCCTGAACCTGCTCTTCGGCCAGCGCCGCAATCTGCTGCGCCCGCGCCATTGGCGGATGCTCGCGCAGATCAACCGCTTCAACGCCGAGGCCGTACCCGCGCTCGACGACCCGCGTTTCGCCCACGTCAGCCTGCGCGACTACGTGGCCGAGCGCGGCTACGGCGACGACATGCTGCACCTCTATCTCGTGCCGATGAGCAGCGCCGTCTGGAGCACACCGCCCGCGCTGATGCTCGACTTCCCGGCGATGACGCTCCTGCGTTTCTGGCACAACCACGGCTTCCTCGGCCTGCACACGCAGCACCCGTGGTTCACCGTGGTGAACGGCGCGAAAAGCTACGTGCAAAAAATCACCGCGCCCTTTCGCGAACGCCTGCAGCTCGGGCGCAAAGCGGTGCGCGTTTCCCGGGAGGCGGGCGGGGTGAAAGTGCGCGCGGCGGATGGCAGCGAGCGCGTCTTCGACAAGGTCGTGCTCGCCTGCCACGGCGACCAGGCGCTCGCGCTGCTCGCCGATCCGACCGACCTCGAAACGCGTTTGCTCCGCGAATTCCAATACCAGCCGAACACCGCCACGCTGCACACCGACGCGTCCTTCATGCCGCGCACCCGCCGCTGCTGGGCGAGCTGGAACTACCGGCTCGACGCCGCGCCGGACGGCACCGCGCTCCCGACCACGCACTACTGGATGAACAGCCTCCAGAGCGTCTCCCGCCACGAAAACTATTTCGTCTCGCTGAACTGCCACGACCGCGTTGCGCCCGACCGCGTGCTCCGCCGCATCGACTACGAGCACCCGATTTTCAACCTCGCCACCACCGCCGCGCAGCGCGAACTCCCGCGGCTCAACCGCCTCGCGCCCAGCCAGGGCACTTACTTCGCGGGCGCTTGGTTCAAATACGGTTTTCACGAAGACGGCTTCACCAGTGCGCTGGAGTGTGCCCGCGCCATCACCGGAGAACCGCTGTGGACGTGAGCGAGTCAGATACAACGAGCGCCGGGGAACGCCGGGTGGAGCACTCGACCCGCGTGCCCCGTTCGGCCACTGGCCGAGCGGACGGAGAAAGCGCGCCGTCACCGGATCGCCCCCGTTCACGCACCGCGACCTCCACCGTCCATCCGACCGGCGAGTCGCCGGTCGGAGCACTCGGGTCGAGTGCTCCACCCGGAACTCCTGCGCGCGTCGCCCTCCGCTCCTGCCTCTACGAGTGCTCGGTCATGCACCACCGCCTTGCGCCGAAGGAGCACCACTTCCGCTACCGCATCTTCATGCTCGCGCTCGATCTCGATGAACTCGACGCCGTCGCCGCCCTCATCCCTTTCCTCAGCCGCAACCGCCGCAACCTTTACGAGTTTCGCGACCGCGATCACCTCACGCTCCCCGGCTTCGAGCACGCCACGCTCAAGGAAAACCTCGTCGAATATCTCGCGCAAAACGGCATCCGTTTCCCGGCCGACGGACGGATAACGCTCGTCACCCTGCCCCGCGTGTTTGGCTACATCTTCAATCCCGTCTCCTTCTACTTCTGCGCCGACGCCGCGGGCTCGCCACTCTGCGCCGTCGTGCAAGTCGGCAACACCTTCCGCGAGATGAAGCCGTATCTGCTCCGCGAGCCATCCGGCGAGAACGCCTTCCGCCTCACCACGCCGAAACATTTCTACGTCTCGCCGTTCTCCGCGCTCGATCTCGACTTCGATTTCAAACTCCGCGTCCCCGGCGAGCGCCTCGACATCCACATCGACGACCGCGAAGGCGCGCGCGCGATCCTCGTCACCGCGCTCACCGGCGAGCGCGCACCGCTCACCGCCGCGCGTCTCGCGTGGTTCACGCTGAAGTATCCGCTCATCACTTTGCGCGTGATCGGCCTCATCCATTGGCACGCCTTTCTGCTTTGGGCGAAACGGCTGCCCTTTCACCGCAAGGCCGCGAACCCCGACCTTCAGCGCGCGGTCTTCAATCCCCACGCCTCCATCGCTGGAAAAATGCCATGAACGAAACCGCCTCCAGTCCCGACGTCAGCGCACTCGACGCTCCGCGCTCCGCCGGCCTCTACCAGCGCCTCGTGCTGGACGCGCTCGGGAAGATGAGCGCGGGTTGTTTGCGTCTCACCCTGCCCGGCGGCGAGACCCGCATCATCGGCACGCCCGGCGCGGAGATCAGCGCCCAGCTCCGCGTGCTCGATCCGGCTTTTTTTCAAAAGTGTGTGCTCTTCGGCGATGTCGGTTTTGGCGAAAGCTACGTCGAGGGGGATTGGGAAACCGACAGCATCGAGCGCGTCATCGCGTGGGCGATCCTGAACGTCGAAAACTCGCCCGGCATGTCCGGCTCGAAGACCCGCCGCTTCGCGCTGAACCTGCTCCAGCACTACAACCGCGCGCTCCACCTGCTGCGGCCAAACAGCGTCGCCACCGCCCGCCGCAACATCGCCGAGCACTACGATCTCGGGAACGATTTCTACCGCCTCTGGCTCGACCCGACGATGACCTACTCGTCCGCGCTTTTCACCGCGCCCGGGCAGTCGCTCGAAGCCGCACAGACCGCGAAATACGACGCGCTCTGCCGCCAACTCGACCTCCGGCCCACGGATCACGTCCTCGAAATCGGCAGCGGCTGGGGCGGCTTCGCCTGCCACGCGGTGAAGCATTACGGCTGCCGCGTGACCACGGTGACGATCTCCGAAGAGCAGTTCAAATACGCCCGCGAACGCTTGGCCCGCGAGGATGTCGCCGATCGCGTGGAGATCCGGCTCACCGACTACCGGCTTATCACCGGTCAGTTCGACAAGGTCGCGTCCATCGAAATGATGGAGGCGCTCGGTGACCGTTATCTCGAAACCTATTTCGCGAAAATCCATGAGGTGCTGAAACCCGGCGGACTCGTCGGCCTGCAATACATCACCGTCCCCGACCGCCGCCACGCGGAGCTGAAGCGCGGCATCGACTGGATTCAAAAGCACATCTTTCCCGGCTCGCTGCTGCTCAGCGTGGGCCGCGTGAACACCGCGCTCCACCGCACCGGCGACCTCTTTCTCCATCACCTCGAAGACCTCGGCGCGAGCTACGCGAAGACGCTCCACGCGTGGTGGGAAACCTTCAATGCGCGCGAGGCGGAAGTCCGCGCGCTCGGCTTCGACACGCGCTTCATCCGCAAGTGGAACTACTACCTGCAATACTGCGAGGCGGCCTTTGCCATGCGGAATATCAGTGTCGTGCAAGCCATCTACACGCGGCCCAACAACCGCGCGCTGCACCGCGATTTCTGACGCCATGATCTGGTTCCTCCGCATCGCTTTCGGCCTCGTCCTCCTCGCCATGCTCGGCGTGACGACTTGGGCGAGCACCTTCGTCGCCCTGTGGGAAATGCCGCGCGAAGTCGCCACGCATCCGTGGTTCATCGCCACGCTGTTCGATACGTATTTCGCGTTCCTCACCTTCTGGGCGTGGGTCGCCTACAAGGAAACCACGGCGCTCGCCCGCACCGGCTGGCTCCTCGCCATCCTGCTGCTCGGCAATATCGCCATGGCGATCTACCTGCTGCGCGAACTCTTCCGCGTGCCCGCTGACGCCAGGCTCGAAACCGTTTTGCTCCGCCGGAAATGAGCGCCCGTGCTGTGGCTGAGACAGGCCCATTGCCCTCCGGGTCGTTTTGGAAAAGACGCGTCGTTGCGCCGATCGTCGGCCAACTCCGGCAGGGCACCACGCCGGAGAAGATCGCGCTGACCATCGCGCTCGGCGGCGTGCTCGGCATCTTCCCGATCCTGGGCTCGACCACGATCCTCTGCGGCCTTGCGGCTTACTGGCTGCGGCTCAATCAGCCGATCATCCACCTCGTCCATTACTTCGCCTACCCCGCGCAGCTCGCGCTGCTCATCCCGTTTTATCGCGCCGGCTCCACGCTCTTCGGCCAGCCGCACATCCCGCTGTCGCTCAGCTTCCTGATTGACCGCTTCCGGGCTGACGCCTGGCAGTTTCTCGGCGACTTCGGGATGATCGGCGTGCGCGGGGTCGTCGTCTGGTGCCTCGTCGCCCCGCTGCTCGCCGCGGCTGTCTATTTCGCCCTCCGCCCACCCCTCCGCGCCCTCGCGCGCCGCGTCTCCGTCGTATGAACGTGTCGGCTCCGCATCACTGCAGTCGCGGCCGCGAATTCCGGGTGGAGCACTCGACCCGAGTGCTCCGTGCGGCCACTGGCCGCGCGGAGCGACGGAGCGCGTCGCACCGAATCTACTCGCGCCGCTCCGATGCAGCGTTCGCACTCATCCGCTCGGCGGGTCGCCGAACGGAGCACTCGGGTCGAGTGCTCCACCCCGAGAAATTCCGATGCTGACCCTCCTCCTCCTCGGCCTCGCCATCGCGGTCACTTATTTCGCCGGGACTTGGGCGATCAGCGTGCGGATCAAGAACTACGGTCTGCTCGATGTCGCCTGGTCCTACGGCGTCGCCATCCTCGCGCCGATCTACGCGCTCTTTTCGCCCGGTGATCCGCTGCGCAAATGGCTACTCACCGGCCTCGGCGTCGCGTGGAGTCTGCGGCTCGGCAGCTACATCCTGCTTCGCGTACTTCGGCATCATCCGCAGGAGGATGTGCGCTACGAAACCCTCCGTGCCCGCTGGCCCGGTGCCGGGATGTTCCTCGTCTTCTTCGAGCTGCAAGCCGTGCTCGTCGTGATCTTCTCGCTGCCGTTCCTCCTCGTCGCCTTCAACCCCGCGCCCACCCTCAGCGCGCTGGAAATCGCCGGGTTGATCCTCGCCGCCATCGCCCTGCTCGGCGAGACGCTGGCCGACTTGCAGATGCAGGCTTTCAAACGCGACCCCGCCCGCCGCGGCCAGGTCTGCCAGCACGGGCTATGGCGCTACTCGCGGCATCCGAACTACTTTTTCGAGGCGCTCATCTGGTGGGGCTTTTTCCTCGTCGCGCTCGGCTCGCCGCATGGCTGGATCACGGTCGCCTGCCCGCTGCTGATGCTCCAGTTTCTCCTCAAAGTCACCGGCATCCCGCTGACCGAAGAGCACGCCGTCCGCAGCAAAGGCGACGCGTATCGCGAGTATCAGCGCACCACGAGCGCCTTCATTCCGTGGTTCAGAAAATCATGATCTCACTCGACGACCTCCTCGAAACCAACCTCGTCCCCGACCCGCTCATCCGCGTCGGCATCCGCCGCCTGCTCGCCGGCACCCTGCGCGAGCACCGGCGCTCCGGCGTCGAGGAACAGCGGGCCGCGCTCCTCGCGCACATCGCCGGGCTGAAGCAAAGCCCCATCGCCATCCAGACCCGCGACGCCAACGAGCAGCACTACGAAGTGCCCACGCGCTTCTACCAGCTCTGCCTCGGCCAGCGGCTCAAATACAGCTCCGGCCTCTGGACCGCCGAGGTCGCCACGCTCGATCAGGCCGAGGAGAAAATGCTCGCGCTCACCTGCGCGCGCGCGGAACTCGCCGATGGCCAGCGCATCCTCGAACTCGGCTGCGGCTGGGGCTCGCTCTCGCTCTGGATGGCGGAAAAATTTCCCGGCGCGCAAATCACCGGCGTCTCCAATTCCCGCACGCAAAAGGAACACATCGACGCCGAGGCTGCGCGGCGCGGATTGGCGAATCTCACCATCCTCACGCGCGACATGAACGTCTTCGACAGCGACGCGCAGTTCGATCGCGTCGTGAGCGTCGAGATGTTCGAGCACATGAAGAACTACCAGGCGCTCCTCGCGAAGATCGCCCGGTGGCTGGCGCCCGGCGGCAAGCTCTTCGTCCACATTTTCACCCACCGCCGTTACGCCTACCACTACGAGGACAAAGGCCCGTCCGACTGGATGACCCGCTACTTTTTCGCCGGCGGCCAGATGCCCTCCGACGATCTACTGCTCTACTTTCAGGACGACGTCCGCATCGAGCAGCACTGGTGCGTGAATGGCACGCACTACCAGAAAACCGCCGAAGCCTGGCTCGCCAACATGGATGCCAACCGCGCCGAAATCCGCCCGCTCTTCGAGCAAACCTACGGTGCCGGAAACTCAAAACGCTGGTGGACCTACTGGCGCGTCTTCTACCTCGCCTGCGCCGAACTCTGGGGCTACCGCCGCGGCAACGAATGGCACGTCTCCCACTACCTTTTTCGCAAACCATGAAACGCCTGATCCTCATCTGCCTCCTCACGCTCGCGCTGCCGCGGCCGGGCTTTGCGAGCAACGACTCCATCGCCGCTCTCGTGGCCAAGGGCGATGCGCTGGATCAGCAGTTCAAGACGCAGGAATCGTTGAGCGCGTATCTCGAAGCCGAGAAACTCGGGGGCAACGATGCCGACCTGCTACGGAAGATCGCGCGCGAGTACGCGCTGGCCATGCCGGACGTCAGCGCCAAAGCCGAAAAGCTCGCGCTCGGACAAAAGGCTGTCGCCTACGCCCAGCGCGCCGTGGCCACCGACCCGAAGAACGCGCTCGCCCATCTCGCGCTGGCGATCTGCTACGGGCGCGTCGCGCCGTTGCTCGATAACCGGACGAAGATCGCCTACTCGAAGCTCATCAAGGAGCACGCCGAGCAGTCCATCGCGCTGGATGCCACCAATGACTACGCTTTTCACGTGCTCGGCGCGTGGCACTACGAAATGGCCGACCTCAATCCGGTGCTCCGCACTTTCGCGAAGCTCATCTACGGCGCGCTGCCAGCCGCGTCCTATGAGGACGCGGTGAAAAATTTCAAGATGGCGATCAGCCTCGCACCGCAGCGCGTGGCGCATCGCGTGGAGATCGGCCGCACCTACGCGGCGCTTGGCGAAAAGGAATTGGCGCGCACCGAATTGAACAAAGGCCTGGCGCTCCCGAGCCGCGAAAAGGACGACGCCGAATCCAAACAGCGCGCCCGCGACGCGTTGGAGAAAATCTGAAGCCGGTCAGGCCATTGGGCCGGACCTACTCGGGAGCTGTCGCTAACGAGTAGGCTTTTCCCCACGCTTCATGGGTTCCTGCATCAGCCCACTATCCCCCGCGGCAGAATCAGCAAGCTCGGCGGGCTGACGAAGATCAAGCAGGCGCGCGATCTGTGCGTGAGCATGGGCATCGGCATGACGCTGGAGGACTCGTGGGGCGGCGACATCACCGCCGCGGCGATCGTGCATCTCGCGCACAGCACGCCGGAGGAGTTCCGCTTCACGAGCACGGACTTCAACAGCTACGTCACCGTCTCCACCGCCGACGGCGCGCCGCAGCGCGTGAACGGCTTCATGACCGCCAGCACCGCGCCGGGGCTCGGCATCACGCCGAAAATGGGCGTGCTCGGGAAGCCGGTCGTGGTGGTGGAATAGGCGGGCGGGCTGCCGGGTGGGTTCCGCGGGGCCCGGGCGTTTTGGATTTGGCCCTGCGGGCGCGTGGGGTTCGGCGCCCTGGGGTGTGCCGCTCCGGCGGTGCGGCGGCGCGCGATCCACAGATCCAGATCGCGCGTTACAACGGCAGCTACCTGCAGGACTGCCGCGCCCATTCCTGCGACGAGAAAGCGGATTTTCGCCCGCTGGAGTTCGTCAATGAGTTGAATAATTGGAGCGAAGACGACTTCGCCATCCAGCGTTCCTCCGGGGTCACGACCAGCGCCTGCGCCTGGAGGAGCCGTCCGTTTTCTTCGAGGTGGGGAAGGGCGCGCAGTTTGTCGGCGAGCGCCTGAACCTTTTGGATTCTTTCTTTTCCACGGGCAGAGGGAACCGCATGCCGGGTGGATCGCTGCGCGCACACCGATGCCCGCTTGCGTTGGCTGGTCGGGACGTGGGAGTGTCCGCGGCTTCCATGAACCCTTTCCCCAACATCCTCCACAGCCTCGCGCTCCTTCTCGTCGTTCCTTTCGCCTCCGCGGCGGTGCCGCGCGATGCGTTACCGCTGGATGCGCCGGAGTTGCCGGCGAACTACCGGCTGCACGTCGAGCTTTCCGCGCCGGCGGCGGGCGGGGTGCGACTGGGGCAGGACTTCACGGTGCCGCTGCCGAAGGGCACGGAGCATGACGTGGCGGTGGAGCGTCCGGCGAAGGGCGCGCCGGTGGTGCGGGTGTGGACGGATGGCAAAGTGGTGGACGTGAAACCGGCGGGCGCGGCGTCGGCGGCGACAGCGTTTCCCGCGGCGAAGGTGAACCTCGGCGCGGACTTCACGGCGGCGGTGAAGTTTGAGGCGCAGGGTGGGGGAACGCTGTTTTCCAAATGCTCGCCGGCCGGCAAGTGGGCGCCAGACGCGAAGGCGCTGCTGCTTCGCAATGGGCGGCTGGAGTATGTGGTCGAGGGAATCGGCGCGATCAGCGGCGGCGCGAAGCTGAACAACGGTAAGCCGCACACCGCCGTGCTCACGGTGCGCGCGGGCGCGGCGCAGCTCTGGATCGATGGTAAAATGGTGGGCGAAAACCCGCAGCTCACAAAACCGGACGGAGCCGCGGATGTCCTCAAGATCGGCGGTGCGACGGCGGACTTCGGCGGCGATTTCACGGAGGGAAAAATCGCCGGCGTGCGCGTGTGGGCGCGGGCGTTGCCGACGGAGGAAATCGCTCTGCTTTTCAAAGACGAAGGCGCGGGCGCGAACACGCCGGACTTTACCCACACGGCGGGCGGCGGCGCGCGACCGGTGATCGAGCCGGCGGCGGGGGCGACGGTGAAAACGGCCTGGGTGCAGGCGCTCGAGCGCAGCGATCACCGCGACATCGTGGCCGGCTGGAACGCGAAATCGCTCGCGGAAGGCGCGCAGATTTACGGCACGCTGTGCGTGGTCTGCCACGGCACGAAGGAAGCACCCGGCTCGCTGCCGACGGCGCTGCGCTTTACAGAGGGGCCGTTCAAAAATGGCGCGGACCCGTACGCCATGTACGCCACGCTCACGAAGGGCTTCGGCCAGATGACGGCGCAGCCGCAATACACGACCGCGCAGAAATACGCGGTCGTCCAATACATCCGCGAGACGTTCCTGCGTCCGCACAACAAGTCGCAGTACACCGAAATCACGCCCGCCTATCTCGCGTCGCTGCCGCGCGGGATGACCATCGCGGAGGTGGAAAAGGAGGACCGCTCGCTGCCGCCGTTCAAGCGCATGGACTTCGGGCCAGTGCTGTTTTGGACGTTCCAAGTCGAGCCCAAGAACATCGCGCAAAAGGCCATCGCCATCCGCCTCGACGACGGCCCCGGCGGCGTGAGCAAAGGCCGCGCGTGGATGGTCTATGACCACGACACGATGCGCGTGGCCACGGCGACGACGGGGAGTTTCGTGGATTGGAAAGGCATCGCGTTCGACGGTAGTCACGGCTCGCACACGAGCCTCACGGGCGAGCGGCATTTCGTAAATCCGGTCGGTCCCGGCTGGGCGTCGCCGGAGGGCAAGTGGGAGGACCCTCGTCCGCTCAGCCGCGAGAAACTGCCGTATGGCCCACTGCCGCGGGAGTGGGCGCATTACGAGGGGCTGTATTTGCAGGGTGGAAAAGCGGTCGTCGCGCTGACGGTCGGCGGCACGCAGGTGCTCGAATCTCCAGGCTGGCTCGACTACGGAGCGACCCCGGTTTTCACCCGCACGCTCAATGTCGCGAAGACCGCGAAGCCGCTGCTGCTGCGCGTCGCGTCGGACACGATCAACGTCGCGCTGGCAGGCGCAGGGACGCTACGCAAGGACGGCGGCTTCTGGGTCGCCGAGCTGCCCGGCGGCGCGCAGACGCGCCTTTTCATCTCGAAAGCCGATCCCGCATCGCTCGCCGCGCTGGGGAAAACTTTCACCGCTCCGCTCGACCTCGCCCCGCTCACGAAAGGCGGCCCGCGCCGCTGGACGGAGGAAGTCACCACGACCTCCGAGCCGGGCAAAACCGACGGCGCATTCATCGCCGACACCTTCCTGCTGCCCGTCGAAAATCCGTGGCAGAGCTGGATGCGTCCGGGCGGCTTCGATTTCACGCCCGACGGCAAGGCCGCCATCGTGGCGATGTGGAACGGCGACGTGTGGCGCGTGGAAGGCCTCATGGCGCCCGCGCCCGCGCCGCTGAAATGGCGGCGCATCGCGAGCGGACTCTTCCAGCCGCTCGGCGTGAAGTTTCGCGGCAACGATCTTTTCATCACCTGCCGCGACCAGCTCGTGCGCCTGCGCGACCTGAACGCCGACGGCGAGGCGGACTTCATCGAGAGCTTCAACAACGACCACCAGGTCACCGAGCACTTCCACGAATTCGCGATGGGTTTGCAGACCGATGCCGCGGGCAATTTCTACTACGCCAAGTCCGCCCGCCACGCGCTGCCCGCGCTCGTCCCGCATCACGGCACGCTGCTCCGCATCAGCGCCGACGGGAAAAAGACCGACATCCTCGCCAACGGCTTCCGCGCCGCGAACGGCGTGTGCCTCAACCCTGACGGCACCTTTTTCGTCACCGACCAGGAAGGCCACTGGACGCCGAAGAACCGCATCAATCGGGTCAAGCCCGGCGGCTTTTACGGCAACATCTTTGGCTTCACCGACGTGACGGACACCGCCGACACCGCGATGCAACAGCCGCTGGTATGGATCACCAACAAGAAGGACCGCAGCCCCGCCGAACTGATCTGGGTGCCGAAAAGCGCGTGGGGCACGCTCGGAGGTTCGCTGCTCAATCTCAGCTACGGCACCGGGCGCGTGTTCATCGTGCCGCACGAGGAAGTCGGCGGTCAGTGGCAGGGCGCGGTCTGCGAACTGCCGATGCCCGCCTTTGCCAGCGGCATCATGCGCGGACGCTTCGCCCCCGACGGCGCGCTCTACACGAGCGGCATGTTCGCCTGGGCGGGAAACGCGGGCGCGCCCGGCGGTTTCCACCGCATCCGCCGCAGCGAAAAACCTGCGCAACTCCCGCTCGCCATCCACGCCGCGAAAGGCGCGCTCACCGTCACCTTCAGCGAACCGCTCGACCCCGCGAGCGTGAAGCCCGACGCGTTTGTCCTCAAAGTCTGGTCGCTCAAACGCAGCGCCGGATACGGCTCCGGCCACGTCGGCGAGCGCCCGCTCCCCATCACCGCCGCGCAACTCGCCACCGACGGCCGCAGCGTGACCCTCACCATCCCCGAGCTAGCGCCGACCCAGTGCTACGAACTCACCACCAAACTGCGCGCCCCCGACGGCACGCCCATCGACCGCTCCCTCCACGGCACCATCCACGCGCTGGCGGAGAAGTAGGGGCGGAGGGGAAGTAGCGGGCGAAGCCTCGAGAACGGCCTGCTCGAACTCGACGGCGACTGCACCTTCGTCGGACGCGCAGTCACCTTCGTGCGCTGCCTCGATCGCACGGAGATTTACCGCCACTTTCCCTGCATCGACGTTCCGCCGCGAGGCAGGCGCTCGCTCGTCCCTGAAGGCAGTCGGGGTGCGCCGGGTTCGGCGGGTCACGGCGAGTCGTTGGCGGCCTTTGGCTTGCTGTCCGCTCCCGGCTTTTCGCCGATGACACTCTTCCGCCAGGCAGTCCAATCGGCCTGCATTTCCTGTACGCGATCGGGATGCGCGGCGGCGACGTCCTGCCTCTCGCCGATGTCCTGACTCAGGTCGTAGAGCGCCACCACCGGCGTCTTTTCCCCCTTGTCGGGCCCCGCGAACGTGAGCTTCCACTGCCCTTTGCGGATGGCCCATTGCTTTTCGTATGCCCAGCAAAGCATGGCGTGTGGATCGGCTTGGTCGCCGTTCAGGAAGGGGAGAAGATTCACTCCGTCGATCGGCCATTTTTCGTCGGGACGGACGCCGCCGAGGGCCAGCGCCGTCGCCGTGAGGTCCATCTGAATCACCGGCCGGGTGAAGGTCGTCCCCGCCTTCAAGCGCCCGCTCCACTTCATGAAAAACGGCACCCGGATGCCGCCTTCCCAGGTCTGGCCTTTGCCGCCGCGCAGGGGCGTGTTCGAGGAGGCATTGGGCGCGTTGCGCGTGATCGGGCCGCCGTTGTCGCTGATGAAACAGATGAGCGTGTTCTCCTCGAAACCGGCCTCGCGCACCGCTGTCAGGACGCGGCCAACGTTGTCATCCATCGCCGACAACATCGCGGCGTAAGCGCGGCGCTTTCCGTCGGCGATCCCGCTAAAGCGCGCGAGGTAATCGGCGGGAGCGTGCATCGGCGTATGCACCGCATTGAAGGACAGGAAGAGGAAGAACGGCTGCCCTTTGCCCTTCTGGCGCGCGACGAACTCCGCGGCCTCACGACCGAAAGCGTGCGTGAGATATTCCGTCACCACGACCGGCTCCTCGCCGCGCACCATCTGCGAGTAGGGATGCCCCTTCGTGCCGGGAGGCTTCGGCGCATCGGGGAAGAAACTCCGGCCCCCGCCGAGAAAGCCATAGAACTCATCGAACCCCCGCCGGAGCGGATGGCATTCGGGTTGTTCCCCCAGATGCCATTTGCCGATCAGCGCGGTTCGGTAGCCGGCGGTCTTCAAGTAGCCGGCCATGGTCGGCACATCGCTGTTCATGCCGCGTTTGTCCGCCGGGATCCAGTCGGAGACCCCGTCGCGATGGTGATAGCGCCCAGTCATCAAGGCCGCGCGGGTCGGACTGCACACCGCGCCCGTCACGTAGCCATCGGTGAAACGAATCCCGCCACTCGCGAGCGCATCGAGATGGGGCGTGGGCACATCCTTGCAACCCTGCACGCCGCAGTCGGCATAGCCCATGTCGTCCGCGACGATGAAAAGGATGTTCGGCTTGGCGTCGGCGGCGCAGAGCTGACCGACGGCGCAGAGAAGGGCGGCGAGCAGGAGGTGGATGGATTTCATAAAGAGGGTTGGGCTTTGGAGAAACCGAAGAAGGACGGCATTTCTTTGGCGGAAACGTTCGAGGCGGCGCGGGCGGAGGAAGGGGCAAAGTTGCGGCCGAGGCTGGCGGAGAAGCTGACGGAGGAATTCGGGCGCGGGTTCGATGTGCGGAGTCTGGAAAAAATGAGGTAGTTTTACTTCGCGTTCCCAATTGCGGACGCACTGCGTCCGCAATTGAGCTGGACGCATTATCGCACCCTGATGCGGGTGGAGGATGAGCACGCCCGCGAGTGGTATGCGAAGGAAGCGGAAACTGAAAACTGGAGTTCGAGGGCGCTGGAGCGGCAGGTGTCGCGGCTTTACTACGAGCGGCTGCTTTCGAGCAAAGACCGCAAGGCGGTGCGGGCTGAGGCGGAGAAGAAAATCGCGGAGCTGCCGCCATCGCCGCGTGATTTCGTGCGCTACTCGGTGCTGCACGGAAACGAGAAGCTCTTCGCCACGCGCTACAAGCTGGTGCTGCCGACAGAGGAGCAGTTGCGGGTGGAACTCATCCGCGAGCAGCGGCTGCTGGAGGAGCGCGCGGAACCGAAAGGACGCCGCAGGAAATAACCCATGAAGCCGGAGCGCAGCCGTCCGGGACCACCTCCTTTCCCACCCACCGCGCGCCGCCGCCGAGCGCCCGCGCCCCGGCTCGGCAGGGCGCTTTCGGCGAAAGGAGGATTGATCGGCGCGGGGCTGGGGTGAGTATTGGTCAAAGCAATCGCGGCTCGCGCGATTGGAGACTGACGAAAATGAAGGCGATCACATGCATCTGCTGGTTGGGTTTTGGCGCTTCTATGGCGTCCGGGGCCGCGGTGGACTTTGTACGCGAGGTGCGGCCGATTTTGGAGGAGCACTGCTTTGACTGCCACGGGGAGGAAAAGCAGAAGAGCAGGATGCGGCTGGATTCGGCGGTGGGGATTTTGCGGGGCGGGGAGTCGGGGGAGTCGTTCGTTGTGGCGGGGAAAAGTGCGGAGAGCTATCTCATCAAGCGGGTGACTCACGAGAACCCGAAGGAGGTGATGCCGCCAAAGGGTGCGCGGCTGACGGCCGAGCAGGTGGCGGTGCTGCAGAGGTGGATCGATGGCGGGGCGCAGATGCCGGGAGCGGAGGAGGCGGCGGCTTCGCTGAAGCTGAAGACGGACCACTGGTCGTTCCAGCCGGTGCGGCGTCCGGCGGGCGCGGGGATTGATGGCTTCGTGCTCGCGAAGCTGCAGGAGAAGGGGCTAGCGATGTCGTCGGCGGCGGACAAGGCGACGCTGATTCGCCGGCTGCATCTCGTGATGCACGGGATGCCGCCGACTCCGCAGGAAGTGGCCGCTTTTCAAAATGACGCGCAGCCCGAGGCCTACGCGCGGCTGGTGGAACGCGTGCTGGCGAGCCCGCGCTACGGCGAGCGCTGGGCGCGGCACTGGATGGATGTGGTGCGCTACGCGGACTCGAACGGTTTCGAGACGAATCGGGAGCGGAAGACGGCGTTCCATTATCGCGACTGGGTCGTGGAGTCGTTCAACGCGGACAAGCCCTACGACGAATTCATCAGGGAGCAGCTCGCGGGCGATGCGCTGGGCGCGGATGCGGCGACGGGTTTCCTCGTCGCGGGGCCGCACGACATCGTGAAAAGCCCGGATATCAATCTCACGCTGGCGCAGCGGCAGGACGAACTCGCGGACATGGTGAACACAACGGGGACGGCGTTTCTCGGCATCACGATGGGCTGCGCGCGGTGTCACAATCACAAGTTCGATCCCGTGCCGCAGAAGGATTATTACGCGATGCAGGCGGTATTCGCGGGGGTGAAGCACGGCGAGCGTCCGGTGCGGCGGAAGCTGGACGCGGCGGCGGAAAAGGAACTCGCGACGGCGCGGGCGGAGGCGGTGGCGCTGGCGGCCAAGGTGGAGGAGTTTCGGAGGAAGGCGGTGGCCGGCACGACGGCGCTGCGGCCGGCGGTGAATGCGAAGCTGAACGAGGAAATTTTCGCGCCGGTGGATGCGGTGGCGGTGCGGTTCACGATCCTCGCGACGAACAGCGCGGAGCCGTGCATCGATGAGTTGGAGATCTTTGACGAGGCGGGGAAAAACGTGGCGCCCGGCGGGAAGGCGTCGGCGTCGGGCACGCTGCCGGATTTCGCGATGCACAAGCTGGAGCACATCAACGACGGGCAGTTTGGGAACGACCGCAGTTGGACTTCCAATACGCCGGGGAAGGGCTGGGTGCAGATTGATTTGCCCGCGCGGGCGCGCATCGGTCGCATCGTCTGGGGCCGGGCGCGCGATGGGAAATTCAGCGACCGCGTGCCGACGCGATACGTCATCGAAGCGGCGACGGAACCGGGAAAGTGGCAGACGGTCGGCAAGTCCGATGACAGCGCGCCTTTCAATGGCAAGGCGGACGCCGGCGCATATCTCGCCCGGCTCGCGCCCGCCGATGCCGACGCCGCGCGCGCGGTGCAGGCCGAACTGGCCGCGGTGCAAAAGCGTCTGGCGAAATCCAGCGGCTCGCAGAAAGGCTGGGTGGGCACGTTTTCCAAACCGGAAAAAACGCA
>Ga0114966_10001794_pt1 | contig 19552 bp, 32 predicted proteins | sample M_130207_XF_Meta_FD_87029 | JGI IMG/M metagenome (GOLD analysis project Ga0114966, IMG submission 87029) | Freshwater microbial communities from Lake Montjoie, Canada to study carbon cycling - M_130207_XF_MetaG | ecosystem: Environmental > Aquatic > Freshwater > Lake | place: Lake Montjoie...
CGCGGGCGCGCGGGCGCGCGGGCGGGCGCGCGCGTTGCTTTGGTCCCTACCTCTTGCCCCGTTTTGAAAACGCAGCAATGATAGCGCTGGCCTTTTCTTTAAGTTCTTCTACTACCATTATTACTGGTACAACAAGTGGTACAGCTGCAAGCAAGGCAACTGCCTGCGCCCGTTCCCTTGGGCTGTGCCAAGCGCCTATTGTTAGAGACTTTGAGGTGCCAGGCTCCATCCAATAACCGGTTCTGATAAATACATCAGCCTGCCAGAAAATAAACTTAAACATGCCATACTTTGCCAGATGGCGCGGTACAAGCGTCCCGTCAGGATGCGAGTAGACGAAAGCACCTCTTTCGGTTACGGCAATTATGTGCGTTTTCTTTTCAAAGCTATTTCTGCTATATATCTCGTTGACATAAGGAATAATCTCAATTACCATCCCCCTTATCTCAGGAGGCAGAGCTATGATGGCATGAATTGCCTCTGCAGAATGACCCTCGGCTACCAGGTCTGCGCCTGTCCCATATCGGAGAATATAGGATTCTAGCTTCATGTTTGTTTCGTAAGAGCCTTTTCGACATAGCCGAGGCTGGCTAGGCGCTTCTTTTGGCGAGTTAGATCGTAAGCAGTGATGCTCCTGGGATAGAAATGCTTAATTGGCTTGCCGCTCATGCCTTCGACGTACATCATTTGTTTCGCCTTGTCAGATGACCTATGAACCAGCACAAACTTATAGTTGCCGCTAGCCATCTTCTTTTCGCAGAAGAAGTCAACATGGGGCATTAAGTTCACGTGCTTTAGGTCGGACTGAGCGTCGGCAGTCTGGGCTGTTGCAATTTGCTTGATTAATACCAAGTCGCTGATCTTCGACGGCAGTGCCGGGACAAAGACAGTTTTGTCCATATCGGTCCAAAAGCTAAGTGTCTTGATTTTTTCAGGCTCAAGGAAGCTGCGACAGATAAGCAAACCGCAGCGATTGTCGCCTTCAGAGGTTTTCGTGATAACTTCGTGTAGCTCGAAGGCGCCGTCCCTTTCAAGGCCGATTAGGCAGTTCTCTTCGACTTTGTCGGCATCTAATTCGCCAAAGGTTACGACGCTTCCGTTCATATCATTCCTCGATCTTAAATTCCTGTGGTGGGCCGTTCCACATTGTATTTGCTACATATATGACATCGTCTCGATTGGCACGATAATGCGTGCCGCCTTCGCGCCCAATGTGATGTGAGCGCGAGATTCGTGGCTGTAAAACGCGCAGACCAGAAGCGATCAAGCCGGTAATGCTAAAATCCCAACCACGGGAGTCGCGCTTCCAAGCTGGCTCAAAATGAGACGCCCATTGCTCTTTTGTAATGGCAAAACCCAGAGCTGAGAATTTCGATCCTGCAAAAGTAGCGGCTGGATCAGCATCAGCCCGGCTGTCATGATTATAAAGATTCATGCACAAGAACTCATTGCGCCGTGGGTGATGCAGGTACCAGGTAGCCAAACCGACGGCATCGACGGAAATCACTATGTCGTCCTCTAGGTAAAGGACACCATCTACCCCGCTGTCAAATGTGCGCTTTAGTAATTCATAAGGATTATCTCGAACACCCAGCTTGCGAGAATTAACTACCGCGTTGCTCTGCATAAAACCGACGCTTTTGCAAATCCCTATCACTTCTTCATTCCCTGGTTCAATGCCGAAGTTCAGTACATAGTCTTCTAGACCGCCGTTCTTGCTCAGGCTATCTAGTGCAGTTTGTAGATACCTGGGTCGCTTAAAAGCGGTCATAGTCATTGCAAATTTCAAGCTATTCTCCATGCAGGCTGCGGCTTATTGCCCCAAGAGTATTTTCTTCTGTGTAGGTGTCAAGTATTTCGGCGCGCCTGTCTTCAGCTACCCGACATGCATCAGAATAATTATTGAAAACGTAGCGCATTTTATCTATAGCATCATCCAGGTGCGGTTCGGCCCAGTTCATTTCGGCATTGAAAAATGGCGAAATCTTCGGATTAACCCCAGCTACGGGGGTCATGTTATATTTCACCAGGAATGGATAACTGGATCCTAGCCACTCAGCGGGCGCAGACCAACCAGTGGTAATTACTGGCTTGCCTGCAATGGCCGCTTCCCATGGCGGCAGTCCCCAGCCTTCCCCATGCGTAAGGCTTATATGCGCGTGTGATGAATCGTTTAGCCTGTGTATCTCGGCACTGGAATGAATCTTTGCTACCAGCTGGATATCGGGAGCCCTGCGCAGCTTCATGCCGCCAACGATGCCCGCTATTTCCTTGCTAATGATTGCAGCCGACTCGTTAGAATTGGCAGTAACATGGCTTTTTAGGACTAGCTGTACGTCAGGGTTGCCGTTAAAAGCTGCGCAGAAAGCACGAATGAGAGCAGAGGGGTTCTTGCGCTCGCTCCATTGAAATGAAGCTAGAAAGCGGAATTTTCCAGACTTGGTGCTTTGCTTAAAGGTCTCGGGGCGCGACGCAATTGGCATGACGGCGTGTATCGGAACTCTCACGCCAGAGCTGATCATGACATCCTTGTTCCAGTACGAGGTCGTCCAGCAGGCATCGTATTCATTAATCTTTTTTGCCCAGCCGTCCGGCAAGCGGTCAGCTTCAAAAGTAGTGTAGCCGATGTTCCTGCCGCTGCCCCTTATGCCGTCCCACAGAATTGGGACCATATTGACTACGGTAATATCCGGCGTGTCGAAAGGTTTTGCGGCAAGCATCTCCCTGGCGACCTGGCCCATGTCAGCATCGTTGCTCTGTAGTTTTATGTCAAGGCAGCCGACATTGCCCGCCCGCCGCAGGGCAGGCCATATCAGCCGGCCCATCTCTGCATACCCCATGTGAGTAGAGATGGGACTGGCAAAGTTTATGCTACTAGCCATCGGTATTGAATCCTTTGCTCTTTACTTTCTTGCCTGCTGGAGCAGGATTTACTCGCTTTGTCCGCGTTGCCCGGCGCGGTCTAGAGACGGCTTTCTCAGCCGGATAATCAGCTACAATAGGATCACTGTCTATGTCCATTGATTCGTCATCATCTTCTCCAGGATGAAATGCCCGCAGATCGTCAAGGATGTCCCGAATTTTTGAGGTCGGTCGTAACTTTAGGCGAAGAACTACCTCTTTGCACTCTGCCGGAGTAAACCTACGACCAGCCATTGCCACCTTTACTTCGTCGGTGATAAGCGTAACATCCAGGCTTTTGGCATAGGACTGCATGATTGCCAAGCAAGAATCAGCGCTCGGCAGCGAGAACTCGAACTTCTCATCGAACCTGCCCGGTCGCAGCAGGGCTTCGCCAAGCTCCTCTGTGTCATTAACCGTGGCGAAAAAGGAAATCCGCTGGTACTTGCGCTTTAGGTTTTCCGTGATATAGAGGAACTTGCCCTCGTATTCGTCAAAATCTACGCGGTCAAAATCATCGAAAAGCACGATCTCGGGTTTGAGAATAGAAAGGATCTGCTCGATTTCCTTGTTGTCAACGCTCTCCAGGAATGAGGCGTCAACCTTTACCAGACGATTGCCGAAGTCTTGTGCGATGCGCTCGCACCAGCTGGTCTTGCCGGTACCTGGCTTGCCGTACAACAGGAAGCTGCGACTAATGGACATGCTCTTGGAAAGATTAAGGTATGATACCATGTCAGCAACGGGACGCGCAGACATGTCAGTATACTGATTTGAAACAGGCAAGGCAGAGATTTCTACCTCTACTTTTGAATCACCAGAGCTTTTGCCATATGAAAGATTAATGCCAGTTGGATATTTATTCCAAAAGAAGTCGTGGACAAGCGTGTGATCAAAGTCTGGCGACAGCCAGTATTGGCTTACGATCTCTTCCGGGCTTGCAAAAATGTCAAAGCGATCTACCTGCGAGGCCCTGTGAATCCAGTACATTTCCGAGTTATCTGCCACAGTCATGCGGATCATGCTCATATTGTCCAGCTTCATAACCGTGCCGACCGAGAAGACTGATTCCGCTCCAGATTTAATAAGCAGTTTATGTAGCTCGCCGTTATGCACCTTGAGGTTGTGCTTCTCGACGTAGAAGTTGATCGGGTTCACAAATTCGATATTTAGCGCATCCGCAATAACATTTGCCCCAGCCATGACGGCTGAACCGATGCTTAGCGGATTACGATTGTGAGCCAGGCTGGCAGTAATAGTTAGAACCTCTTGCCCTAGGGAAGAGGCTTGCTGCACATACGGGTGCCCGAGAACTTCGCCGGCCTTCTTTTTAAACTTGTCAAAAAAGCTTTTCTCCGACATTATTCCTCCGACTTCACTGCTATCTCACCACCGATTGACCCTGATTGCAGGGCAGCCTTTAGCTTTTCCCAGGCGCCCATCCTGACGGCTTTTGCAAAATACGAGTCAATGCTCCCTAGCATAAAACGCAAACTACCATCGAGCACATAGGTATGAGCCCAATCCTTATCTGATCTTACCGCTCGGCCATAGGCTTGTACAAGAGAATTTCTTGTTGCCATTTCATATAGTCCGGGCATGGCGTTATTTAGAGCTTCCATGTACTCCGATTTTGCAGGGAAAGGCACTTTCATAATTACCTGAAAGCGGCCTAGATCATCGGCCAGGTCTACGCCCTCCATCATAGATGGGCTTACCAGTATCGAGTCTGCCTGTTGACAGTGGTGAGCAAGTGCAATGCTTTTGTTGGCGCCCTGCTCTACCCAGGTAAATCGTGGATTCTTGCCGTAGATTGTCTGCAGGGCGCTGAAAATTCTGTAGTTAGATGTATGTAGGATGCCACGCTGGCCCCTGTGCCGCTGCACAATGGCGTCAAGCAGTTGAATCGCCGGCATGTCCCTGCCGAACTTTGTGGCGTAGTTTATCGTAGGAATGTCTTTAGGAAAATAGATCGGCCTGTGCTCAACCGGGAAAGAACTCTCCAGATTGAACTCAATAGTCTTGTCTGGGTCCAGTCCTAGAATCTTGGCAAAGTTAACATCAATCGTAGCCGAGAGGAAGTAAATCTTGCGGAATCGCGAAAGGAACTTGTGCGCCATTGTGGCGGGATAGATAGGCTTAATCTGGACTTTTTCGTTTTCAGTATCGACATAGAAGTCGCCAGGTAGCCGGGCCTCTTGCAGAATGGCGCCTACCCTGTCAGATATCTGCCTGCACTGCTCCAGAGTCTTTGAGTCTGAGGATGATTCGGCCCGCATACCTGCCGCGGTCTTAACCCGCTTTAACCAATCAACGTAGTTTGTTTGATTGGGCAAGTCGCGTATCTTCAGAAGATTGAAGATGCGCTTTGTATGAATTTCGAGAGAATAGAAGTCTAGGACCTTGTCGACAAAGTTATGGGCTTCGTCGAGCACAATGGCGCCGCCAGTAAAGCCGCTAGAGAAAGCCAGGTCGTAATTAAGAATGCCGCCAGATGTATGTGGCAGGGCGTACTTCTTCTTGTAGTATTCGCACTTGTTATTCTTCGCACAGCTCTGTCGCAACTCTGGCGGAGTTTTTTCTGGAATATCGTATTTAGACTTAGCGATTTGCAGCAGCTTCCTGCTGGCGCAAGGCGCATCTCCGGTAGATCCACCGGAGATTGAACAGTTGTAGTTGCTCTTGCCTTTTAGTACAAATTCAGAATTAAACTGGGCGGTTGATGCGTACTGGTCTTGCAACAACTTAGTAGCGGTTAGGACGTGGGCATGATGTTTGCGCGACAGTGCCACGGCAAGTCCGCTCTTGCCTAGCCCTGTTGGCGCACGTATAACGAAATACTGCTTGTCCTCATTCTCGTCCAGCTTGTCCAGCAAGTCCTCGATACCTGGCCTATAGCTAGGAAACGGGTAGTGACTCTTTAGCGGTTCCATTTGATTCCTTTTGCGCCACTAGCGCCGCGATAAATAACTGAACAAGCTGGTCGAATCAGGTGCCGCTGCTGCCAAACCCGCCTGTGCCACGAGTATTGTGTCGGGCCTTGCTTAGGTTGTCGAACTCTTCGTCCGAAACCCAAAGGCAATCCATCTGCTCTAGCCGCATTGGAATAAGCTGGCCAACACGATCCCCGTGGTTAATGGTAATTACCTCTTCATTTGGCGGCAGATACTTGCCGGCCAGCATCATGGCGCCTTCATAACCGTTATCTACCACCCCTACCAGGCATACGAGGTGTAGCTTGGCAAACGTGCTGCTGCGTGGATTTAACTGCAACCACCAGCCCGGAGGAGCAATGGTGCGAATTCCTAGGTCAATCTTAAATGCCTGATCAGGGTGCAGGGTGACAGAGCCAGGCTGGCCCTGATCGTCCAGGATGCACGCCTTTACGTCATAGCCGGTATCATTAGCGTTCTGCTTGTTGGGCAGGAAGCTGCCATCAACGTGTTCATTGAGGACGGAGCGGCAAAAAATAAATTGTGGTACTAGCTGGCTCAAATCAAACTCCTATCTAACATCATGGTAAAATACAAAACGCTTCCGTTGTCATGAGATGAGTCGTGTTGGACTTCATTTCCCAGGACAAGTACATTGGCCCCATCGAGTGTGCCTAGACGAATAGAGTCGAATGCATCTTGCACAGGAGATAGCCTTAGTAGCTTGCCCTCATCAGTGCGGAGCCAGCATGTATGCTTTCTGCTTGCGCCTTCGCCATGGCCATGGGCCTCTATCTTGCCAAGATAGCACTTAGCATGCTTGGGCTCGGACTCTGAGTTCCAATGATCGTATGCTTCCTTGGAGCCATATAGCGGGCAGGCGGAATCATGCCAGAGCTGTTTTGTGTAAATGTCTTCTTTACTCAGTGGCGAGGTCCACGTATCTTTGCCGCACAGGTCGCAGCAAACAGCCATATCCCCTATGTATAGCCATCGGCTTAGGTGTTTTAGATTTAGCATAATCTTCCAGGATCACTCCGGTACGTCGAATGGATCAACCCAGCTGTCATTCTCGTAAAAGGTGTTCTTCATTTTCTCGTCACCTACGAGATTCTGAAGAGTATTGACATCACCATTAACCATTTCCGTACCGATCTTCTCGTAAGTACGCATTACTGCTGGATCGATCTCGTGCTCCAGGATCTCTTCCATGGTCTGGTAGTTGACATGGGTATTGAATGTACCAATCTTTCGAATATAGCCCTCTACCTCTCCACAGCGGGCACAAGACAGCGACCGCTTGCCATCCGGGTTAAAGTAGTGCTTCTTCTTGAAACCGCACTTTTCGCAAGCATATAGGAATTGTGGCATCAGGCATCCTCGTCTGGAATTTCTGCTTCTAGTCGCTCACCAATTAGATTGAGCGCGACATCTTCTCTGCCGGCTACCCGGAGTGCGAAGTCTTTGTATTTGTTATCAAATACTTCAAACTTTAAGAACACTTTGTCCGACTCTTTGTCCCATTCGACGCAGACGAGACTCGCGATCTGTACGTTCTTCATTCTTCGTCCTCTGGCAAATCTGGCAGTACATTGCGCAGTGCGCAAAACAGCCGGCAGCTAACTCTCTCTTTGATTTCTTTTACAAGAGGATTGACGATAAGATCCATATCAGACACGAGAATTTCTGACAAGAAGTCTATTACCGAATCGCGCACATCTTCTATAGAGGAATGCTGGTTAACATTCAAGTGGAGGAACCAGCTCAACTTCGAGCTGCTGTCCTTTTCCAAAGATGAGGTCGGGCCGGAGCTGCCAACCCTTACACTAAAGCGCAACAGGGGGTCAATGACAAGCACCCCGCGATAAGCGTCTAGGTAGGTATTGGCTATGTTTATAATGTCTGCTTCGCTTAGCATTTACGCTCCTGCCGCTGCACCACCGGATCGGGGCAGTTCGGCTTTAGGCCCGGCCCGTGCTCCCTGGCACCTGTCGAAACTCAGCCTCTGGTCGCAGCCTATCTACAAGTGCCTGCAAGTATTCTCTTTTCTTATCCATCATCAGGACTTTGTTAAGGTGCTCGCGGACAGCCTCTACCTGCTCCGCAGAAGGCACTGGCTTTGCGTTTTTACCCGTGCCCTGCACCCAGCCATCTGGAGCTACTGCATTGGCAATCGTGCGGAACTCTTTTTCATTTAGACCCAAGTAGTTCATCGCTTGTCCTTTCCAACTTTCATTCGCGGAATTCTCTTTTGAAGGCCACCCTGATATCCAAAGAAGTAGCGGTACATTCGGCGCTGGATAGCCATGCCCGCATGGCTAAGGCAGATGTCAGAAATCCGGCTGGCTACTACCGGCGATTTCTCAGCAAGAGCAGCTTGAGACATATAGAAAAGCACCCTTGGCGTGAGCATGTCTCGGAATTCAGAGTCAAAATAGTCCTTGTTGTGCTCGCAGCCGATATACGGTATAATGGGATCGCTATGCCAGAATTGGCCAAGATTTAGCAGCGACAGGCGAAGAGCCTCAAGAAACGCCACATTCGCCATATCAACGGCAAGCACCGCTCCACGCTTTGCCTTTTCAAGATCAGCGCACACGACTGCCAGTAGATCAGGGATGTTGCCTGAGTCATAAACTGTGTCTGCTGCTGGTGGCACGACGCCGCACAGATAGTCTTCCATGCTGGAATTGCCTTCTTCGCCGCCATTGCCAGCGGAAGCTCTCTCTACAATATCAGTAATGTAGCGCGTTCTCTTGCGCGACGAGTATTCGCGATTTAGATCATTTTTGAAAGAAATCTTCAGGTACGACTTGAATACCCTGAGGAAGTCGATGTCTGCATCGGCGACTTCGACGAGCCCTTTGATGGTTTCGTCCGCTAGCTGCTTTGTATGGAGAACCCCGTCATCGAATTTCTTGGAGATAAAGAAGGCCTTGGCCTGCCACTCGTCTACGCACGACCGCGCATCCGGCACCCGATAGCCAAGGGCAATCTTGATAAGGGCTGGCCGGATAGATTCGAAGATGTTTGGAATCTCTTCCGCCAAGCGGATGCCGTTGTTCTTTGAATTTGCTGTCATTTTTCCTCATTCACTTAAACTGATTTTAGGTAGAAGTTGATAATTCCTTCTTCTAGAAAGGCATTGTCGGAACCTGCAACAATAGCGGACTTCCTGCTGGCGAGTGCAGAAACGACTTCTTCATCAGAAGCCGCGAGTGCTACTAGCTCGGCTAGTGCCTGTAATATCGCAGCACTTCTGAGCGCATGGTTTTTTGCAAACCCGGCGTCAGATGCAATCGTGGTTTTTAGCTTGCTCACACAAGCCCGCCTTCCCGCAGATCTTCCAATACGCTGCTTACCTTTAGCACTGCGTCCGTCCCGCCATCCTCTATAGCGCAGCCGTTGCTCTCCATCCAGATGAAAGCGTACTCTGCCGCCAATAGCGCATCGGTAGTCGCTTGCAAGGTATTTGCCAGTGATGCGATTAGCGAAGCTTGCTGAACGCTGCCTGATTGCAACTGGACCTGGCCACCACTTGTGTCGTAGATGATAGCCTGCCCGTCATCGGATGTGACGTTCCATGGGAGTGGATGATTTGCGAATATTCCCATCATTTTGCGTGCCGGTATACAATCCTGCCCCTGGTAAGATCATAAGGGCTGACCTCTACATCTACCGTATCGCCAAGGGTAATCATGATAGAGTGCTTGCGCAGCTTGCCCCCGGGGTAAGCTGTGATGCTAAACTGACTCTCTCCGTGCTTGACGTCGACAAAAATGATCGAGTTGGCTACGTTTGTCACGGTGCCTGTTAGGCGTACTTTGTCGCTATTGCTGTTATCCATTGATCTCTCTTTCATACGAAAATCTTGTTATTTGCAAGCCTGACGAAATCAGCGGTAATGACCGGCTGCGCGTTTTCTACCAGACAGAAGCAGTCCATTTTATACGGGTTGTAGCTAACCTGGCGGCTAGCCGCCGTGGCATTTCCCGTAACAGTACCCACTACAAATGCGTGTACATTCTTCCTCTTCTCGGCCAGCACCTTTAGTCGGCCCGCTTGTCGAACGACGAAGCGCACATTTGAAAGCTCGATGCTCGCGACTCGGGCAATCACTAGCCCGGTTTTGCAGCACTGCACCGAGAAATTGCCGGTGTGCAGGTTTCTATAAACCCGAACTCGGGTACCAGGCTGGACAGCATCAGTCGTCATGCATTTCCTCGGCTGCAATCTCGTCGCCATCGTCTTCCGATTCCGAGTCATCCTTCGATGTTTCTTCTGGCAGGGAAGCAAAATACTGATCTAGCAGATCTACCGCTCGCAGGAATTTTTTCGCATGCTGTACGGTATTGGGGGTAAATACGGAGTGCAGCGGGTTTAACCCGTTTTCACCGCCGTCGTCCTGCTCGAGGAGTCTAGCAAAATTAATGATATCAAATCCAGGATCCGACACTTGACGAATAATACCTTCGAGCAGAATCTTTTTGCTCAATTCTTTAGCAGAAGAATAAAGAGTCAGCTCTTCTTTGTCATCTAACTTGTTTTCCATAATGAGGCCCTATGTTCCATTTCAAACTGTTTGTGAAAGCCGATGATGAAGCTGCTGCTCCGGCACCCGAGGCTACTGCTAATTTACCGCCTCCTGACCCTGCCGCAGAAGCTGGTTTACCGCCAGATATGGCTGCTGGCATGCCGCCCATGCCGCCCGAAGCTGCTGTCCCTGAAGCTCCAGAAGAAGACCCCATTGGCGCTATAAAGGCTCGACTGCAAGGCGCGCTTGGTACAGACGAAGAAGATGCAGCTCTGGATGATGAATCAGAAGGCGTAACTGAAAGCGGTGGATTCATCGGCTAGAGATCTCTTCCTGGCACATTTTTAACAGCCGACTGAGCACCGGAATACGGTGCTCTGTTTTTTGTTCTGCAACATGCAACACCCCGATGCCGGCGGTCTTAAGCATGTCGAGCGCATTGCTTACTGCTTCATTTTCCAGCAGCCCCTCGATTGCGGGCGACCGCATGGCCAACTGGCCAGTAAGGGCCGGAGTGGTTACCAGTAGCCGGGCCACGTCGCGCAGCACCTGCTCATTCTCTAGCGATATGTCGCTAAGTAGCGCTGCGATGCGCTGGGCATCATCTTTCATACTTGGGGGAGGTTCCTCGCCCGCAGACTCAAGAGCTGCGACAATGCGCGGCAAAGGAAACTCTTTCATAAGGGCATATGCGATCTTTAGATTCACGACTTGCGTTCCTTTATCATTTGCCAAATCGACTTTGGTGCGACCTCAATCGCACCCGAATTCATCATGTAGCCACGGAATCGCAGGCTCTCGCCCGACTCAGAAATACAAATTCCATCGCCCATTCCAGATAGATTTTCTGCTCCAGCGGTGTCCAGGATAACTCGGCTTGCCACCGCGCTAGCCGTTCTGAATGCAACCCTGACCGGGAAGTTGGCTTTGAGTTCGCCATTAAGCAGCTTGGCGGTTGGAGTCTGGGTGGCGCATATGATGTGAATTCCTGCTGCCCGCCCCTTCTGAGCCAGCCGCTGCATGGGCTCCAGGAATCGCTCTTTGTGCCGCCCAACTAGATCGGCCAGCTCGTCTACTACCAGAACAATAGGGTCCATTTTCTTGCCGGTTGTTTCATTTAGCCGGATTATATCTGCCACGCCAAGTTCCGCCATTTTTTGATAGCGCAACTCCATACGTCCAACCAGGTCGTTCATTGCAGTAAGCACTTGGACATCGGCTGTCAAGTGCTGGAACTTGCCATCGCCTTTGTAGCCGGCGAACTCGCCCCACTTTGGATCGATAGCAATAACGCTCATCTGCTGCTTTAGCGCCCACCGGATTGCTCCGTTCATCCAATAGGTCTTGCCGCTGCCGGTGGTGCCCGCGACCATAATATGCGGAGCACGGGGCAGGTAGATGTTGCGGTGATTGCCGTTAGCTGTGACTCCCAGCGGAACGCAATAAAACGAAGGCCGGATCGGCAGCAGCGCACTGCTAATTCCCTTGTGCAGCCAGCTGATCTTTATCTTGCCTTCGCTATAGACTGGAACTATCTGAGCCACGCCTACGCTGCCGACAAACAGCGAAAAGTCTTTTGCAGTACGCTCGACTGATGCCAGCTTGGTGCTAACGTCAGGGCGAAAAGTAAGCGTGTTTTCGTACTTTTCCTGTACTAGATTGAAGTCCCGCCCCTGTATTTTATTTAGCCTCAAAAAGGCAATTAGTTTTTCCATTAACACCTTGATCGCACATAGTGCGCACATCTAGCACTGATGAGCTTCTCCTGCCAAACCCGCCTACCCTCGCGGGAACTCTTTGCAAAGCCATTAAACGCCTTGCTGGTTTTCGTTCAATAGATAACGCGTCAGTGAAATCTCATTCCAAGGCGGAGGCGCAGTGTTTATTCTATTTAAAAAAGCAAACGATGCGACGGCTCCAGGACGCCGAAAAACAAATGCTACTCCTTATGTAGACAGGGAGGCCGAGGAGATCCGCCGCATCCTCTCCAAGTACCTAGCATCAGAAAAAGAAATTGGCGGCAAGTCTGTATTCGGAAAGCTCTACTCTGGCACTCAAGATGGCAATCAGGTGGCCATTAAAATAGAGCGCCGCGGCACTGATTCTCATGAACACGACGTGCTTAAGCTTGTCCAGTACCTGCGCAAAAGCGCCCCCGAAAACATCAAAAAGCATCTGCCGATAGTGTACGAAGTTGACGGCGGCGAGAACTTTACATGGTATGTCATGGAAATGCTTCAGCCATTACCCGCAGATATAAAGGAAGAATTAGCCGGGATAGAGTACGAGCTCAATGACTCTGGCATGCAAATTGCAAAAAAATCTAACGAGAGCGATAGCGACTTCCTGAAAAGAATAGATGAGTATAAGGAAGAGATGCATGACGCACTACATGCTGGCCCTGAGGAAATAAATATTAATCCTGACTACATAAACGTCAACCTGGCCGATCCCCGCCTAGCTGATGTCAGGCTGGTCGAAGCTGCATTTGACAAATGGTACACTACAAACGAACAGCGCAGAGAAGCATTTAATGCCGTTTGGTTTGAACAAGATCCCGCCGGCTATAACTCGGCCTCTGCTGCCGGCGCTGACAAGGAAGCGCTGTTCCACGAGAAAATAAAGAAGGCAATAGTCGCCGGCCTAACAAGTCCTGGTCGAACAGGCATGATTGGTGTTCAGGCTTTTGCAAAGCAAATAACTGACGCTGTAGCTACTAAGATGGAAGGACCGGTAGAGACCGAGGCATGGGAAGAGATTCGTGGAGCGACGCCAGAGCTTATATTTGCAATAGTCAGAACCAACTGGCTACCTAGGTTTGACCCCGGTCATGACGCAGGAGGTAGATATGAGTCACTGGGTCGGTCAATGGATCATTTGCCCGAAGACGACCTTAGGTCTAGGCTGCTTACTACGCTTATGTGGCTATCCGGGCACGGCGTGAAATGGGGTGACGTTCACTCCGGAAATATAATGATGAGGCCGTCGACCGGAGATATAGTGATAATTGACTATGGCCTGTACCGTATCATCACCGGAAAGTGACGGGCACCGCTATCTTCAGTAGAGATAGAAGGCAGTACAGCTAGTTACGCGCATATCATCAGGCCCGTCCCCGGGAGTGCAGCACCAAACGACAAAGCAACCTTCTGCGCAATAGACATTTACCAGCTTTACCTGCTCTCCAGGAAACTTCTCTTTTGCAAGACGGCCCAGATTGTAGACATAGGTCTTGCTTATTTTACCAGGATACTGTTTTGCGCTAATAAGCAGGATGCAGTCTTTGCCATCGTCGCCTTGGCCTGATGCGAGCCCGTCAATCTCAACCTGGCCGAAGCTGCAAGTCGTTCGCCAGTGATCCTGTAGTCGCTGCACATTGCTTAGCTCAGGCAGCATGCTAAAGCAACCACTACTCATTAGTCGAGTCATCGCCGACTGCTCGTCGTTAGACAGGTACTTTTTTGCAAACTCTGGCGTTTTGTCCTGCGCCGCAATAGCCGCGTCTATCTGCGGCATTTCGATCAGGTTTTGATCAACTGGTACAAACGCATATTTGCCCTTGCCTACTTGCAATATGCCGTAGTCAGAAGAGAACGGCAGCTGCTCTCGCGAGTCAAATGTGTACCGTATGTCTGCGATGTTCTTGATCGACAGACCCAGGTCAGCGCATGAGTTCTCGAGATCAGCTTTTGAGAAGAAGTAGGAGCCTCCGGTTGGACTGTGGCCTTGGACTAGCTTTTCCCAGCAGTGCTGAATCACTCGAGAATAATGGCTCATATTGGATCTACACCTTCCTGCGTGCTGGGCCAAGCTGCTGATGTGCCAGATGGTGTGCCAGCAATTTCCATTATTGAGTCCCAGCTAATATAGACAAAATGTAACTTCGAGTTAAAGCTAAGGCTGCCGTATACTCCAGACTCGTCAATGCCAAAGTCGGGTATGGAGTATTTCCTGTTCCACTTCAGAGTGCCTACGTCATACTGCGTCATGCTATCTGGCATTTTATTGCGTGGGTGATCGGTACGAAAGACTGTTACAACAGTATCACCCCTCGTCAACAGCTGCTCGAACATCACGCCCTGTTGCGGCATCTCAAGAGTTTCTTCTGGCAGTAGCTCTATGTGAGACAGCACGCGCCGATCCCAGTCCACATGATATACACGAGTGCCGTCTTTATTCATTCTTCACTTCATAAGATCTGAGATTGCGCCCGTTGGTTTAATTTTTACCTGGCGTCTCCACGCCTGCATTCCGTTCACAGTGATTGTAATCTTCAGTCCATTCACATAAGGCAGCAGCCCGGCTACTGTGCCAAGATCGCTTACAGCCGCATCTGTTATCTCACGACTGACATCGTAAGATAGATTCTCTCTCTGAGTAGAAGTCCAAGGCGAGTAGTAGGCCACCCCAATACTTACCCGGATAGAGGTGATATCTCGCGGTACATTCACCGCCCACCTATTGTGGCGGGCGCGAGTCATCGCATACTTCATGCGCTCTTCAAAGTCTTTTTGACTCCGCAGCTTAATCTTAAGCTTGCTAGCAATGCCGCTCACTGCGGCGTAGGCTAGCTTGACGGCTTCTTCCGGCTCTTGATTGTACAGGAAATTTTTCATCTTCATCAGCAGAGACCTACTTTCTTGCCTGAAGCTTTCCAGCTCTCTTCGAAGGCTTCCTGCGATTGTTCGCCATGCAGCGCAAACCACGCATCCTCAGCTTCCTTAGCCTCTTTGTCTGTGACAAGGCTACTAAGCAGGTCTGTAGCCTCTTGCTGGTCTACCAGAATATTGCAGATCTCTGACTCCAGAACTGACAGCCCCTCGCTTCCAGCAGCCAGGCGCAGCTGAAATTCCAAAGCAGTTCGGTCACAAATAGGGTACTTTAGATGTACTTCGCCCGCCTTTAGATCTAGGCGCAGCAGGGGGTCGATGATCGGATTGCTCTCGTCGAACACGGGATTTGCATCAAAGTATTTTGCGGATTCTTCAATCCTTGGCACATCGTGAAAATGCTCAAGTAGAGATTCCTTTTTAAAGGCCGCCCAGACAACTCCATTGTACTTTACGGCATAGCAGCCAGGCAACTTATCATCCGTTTCTGAAGAATGCATTAATTACTCCTTTGTTGAGGTCACTTGATTTATCTGAAAGCCAAATCCACTCTCTACTGAGCGATACTCCGGGCATAGCTTTCGCTTGGCAAAGATACTGATCGTTCGAGTCAATCAAACTTCTGCAAAACCACAGGCCAAGATAGTACTTGCTACTTGTATAATCTTGCGGCAGTGCTACGGCCCTAGGCTTGCCACATTGATCCAGAAACCACGTATACATATGCCTGCCATAGTTGCACGGCGAGGAGCCGTAGCCCATGCTCATTTGGAATCTGGGAAATCTTAGATCGCTCGACAAGCCGACTTTTGCAAGCTCTAGCACGTCTGGGCTGCATCCCGATTGAGATAGCAGCAGCAGTGGGTCATGCCTCAAGAAGTATTCGTCGAGCTTCAACCTACACGCTCTACATATGCCTTTGCAGATTCTATGTCGAGTATCCAATCAAATCGACTGAGATGCTCGAATACTGCATTAGCTGCCGTTATCTCTGCAAGAGCAGCCGTGCGATTTATCTTGCGCACGCGCATCATGTGCGCCAGCGCTACATCAAACTTGCCTTGCAACGACCAAAAGCCGATGTGACAAACCATGTGGCAGCTCTTGCATAGTGGTAAAACTTTTACCAAACTTTGGCTACCAGCGGTCGCGCCGCTTTCTATTGAGTAGCTCCATATTTCATGGCAATCGAGAGACTTGGGACGCGCCCCGCAAAAGGCACAGACGTGGCCGTGTTTTGCAAATACTGCTTGCCTAAAGTCACGCCAGCGGGCTGCAGACAGTACTGCGCGAAGATTCGAGTTCCATGCTGAGGCAGGAACTAGTTGAGGACCGCAGTGATCTGGAAAATCAAAGGTACTTGCGGACATAGATGATCATAGCTTTTGCCAGAGCAATATGCTGCTGCTCGGCCTTGATCTTTACTTTCTTCTTTGTATCAGCACCGCCCAGATCAATGCTCCACAGGCCATCGCGGAATTCTAGACGGCAATCCTCGCCGAGGATAGAAACAGCTTCTAGAACCTTGTCTGGAGCCAGGGCTGGGCCGTTCTTCTCGGCAGATTCCATGCGCTTGTGAGCTAGCACATCAAGCACATAGCGACGTTCTAGCTCCTCTTGATCCTGCAACTTGATAACAAATTGTTGCTCTGCGCTACTGATCATTCTTTCACCCACTCATTATTCTGATATTTAATCTGTATTCGTCCCGCCTCCAAAGGAGGGAGGCTGTCACTCTGACAAAAAGCCAATGAAGTCTGGCATCAGCTCTGGGCCGACTTCGTCCTCTAGGCGAGCAAAGAGCGCTGGCTCAAAGAGGTATCCCATGTGGTTTGTTTGACCACAGTGTACGTTGTACTTCTGGGAGCGTGAGCTGAGGCTTACCTTGAGAACCTTGTGCGTCTCATCTTTTGAAATTGCGAGGTAGTGTACCTGGTCTGGAACTGCGTCAACAAACGCCTTGACGTCAGCCAGCGACATTACTCGCAGGGTATTTGGCTCAGAGTAGGGGTTCTGTTTGTCGCGAATAACGAATGCTGCGCGAAGCTGGCCATCCTTCACTGAGAGTTCGGCCATCACACCGGACATTGCTTCGCTTGCTGACTTCTCACCGTGGTTCATATCTACAATCCTTTCGTTCAGTCGTGGTTTGCTGTGGGCTTGCGCCTCCACTGGATCGGCGGGCGCCGGGTTTAGGCCCGGCCCGGTCTGCTACTCTTCATCTTCGCAGGTGCCGCCGTCAATTGACGGTATCCAGCGCCACCACTGAGTTTTATTACGGATGTCTACTTGCATGCCCATCTTCCCGCCGCCGTCGAAAAGATCTACGACTTCGCCATCTATATAGCCGCAATCAGTGCGGAATATTTCATTAATCCTGGGGCATTTTATTCTAATGCGTTTGCCGACTTGCAGCTCTGAGGGATCGATAGGACGCAGTGTTTTTAGCATTAGAGCCTCTAGAAAATGGCCAAATATTAATCGAGCGGCGCTTTATTTCTTAGTGAACGTAAAGGTAGAGCCCTTCTGAGTAAAGCCCCAGTCACGGAATTTCAGGGCCTGCTCGCCGCCACGGGTGTGGGCAATAATCCTACACCCCTTGAATGAGAACTTGAACATTTCTTCCTTCAGCCAGGCAGGCCGAACAAGCTCGGGCGCTAGACGCAGAGCAATAAGATCATCCTTGGTCCGCACTTCGATCAGGACGCGGTTCTCTTTGGCGAACTCGACAATTTCGTTAATCTTCTCATGAACAGGGAAGTCCTTAAGTGATGAGACAATCGTCTCGGTGTCCTTGTCCATGAACCAATCTACAATCTTCATCGTACTACCTATCCTAAATTATTTAAAGACTCGTCACTGAGCTGGAGCCCATATCGTCTTACGCTCAAGAAGATCCGGATATTCCGACTTTACCCAGCTCATAAAGCTTTTTATTTGCTTGGAAATAAAAACATCAGCATTATTTAGATCGGCCACTGTTGCAGCTTTCTCTGCTTCCATGCTCGTTATGTGGGCTCGCACCGCGTCAGCCGAAGTCTTTTTAAGGGCCTCTACCCGCATATCGCAGATGATGCTTGCCTCATAGTCATCAAGACCCGCTATGGCTTTTAGATTAGCGCGGAAGTCTCCTTCAGCCTTTAGTGCGGCGAACACATCATCTAGATTGTCGCAAGCCTTTAGCTTGGCTCGCTCCCTCTTGAGGGCTTCATCCTGCTGCTTGATGCTGGCGGCAAGAGTCGCAGAAACAATCCGCCGGCGGATGGCTACCCAGTCTCGGATAACATCCGGTACCCCTACTGCCCGAGGAACGAGTGACTCACCCTCCTCGTAAAGGCAGTTCATGCGGTAGCTAACCTTCTTGCGCAGAAGTTTGCGGATTTTTTCGTAAGCCGAGTCGTCCTTGTACTCGATAACAATCCGATCACCGTTCGCGCCGGAAGTCTCGTTACGAGTAGCTTCGATCACTCCTTCATCCTGTAGATCTGCGCATTTGCTTAGGAAGCCTGAGACGCTAAATTCTGGAGCGTAGCCAGTTACCAGCAGCAGCTTGCGATCACCCTTCTTCTCGAGGCGGTGCACACATTCATAAGTAAGCTGACCGATACCGGTTTTCAGCAGGCTGTCTACGTCACTCTTGGAGCTAAGTAGATTGCAGCCGAAGCCATCTGGTGCTCTAATTTGCTTAGCCGCCTTGGCCTCATCTCCTTTTGCAAGATAATCCAGAACGGCTGCGGCAACCTCCAGAATGTTAAATCCCGGGAACTTGCTCGTAATTGCCATGGCAATACCGGTGCTTGAATTAAGCAGCAGCATAGGCAGCACACTTGGCAAGTAGCGCGGCTGATCTTTCGTATCGTCGTAATTCTTCTCGTAAGGAACGCTTGCTAGGTCGGGCAGATCGGTGATCATGCGGCGCGCTAGAGGATGGACACGGCTCTCGGTATAGCGAGCGCTGGCGGCCTCCGTGGTGGCACCGCCAAAATTGCCTTGACCTTCGATAAGAGGGTGCCTCTCATTGACCATGCCCACTAGCGAGCCGTATGCGGCAACCTCGCCGTGTGGCGAGTAGGATGCAATGCAGTGGCCAGTAATCTTGGCAGACTTAATGAACCTTGCAGTATTCAGGTCAATGCAGCTCCAGAGCAGTAGGCGCTGGATAGGCTTCAGACCGTCCTCAAGCCTGGGCAGGGCGCGGTTCTGAATTACTTCGTCACCATAGTGCTTCATGGCACGCTTGACGAAATCAACCGCTGACTGCCCGACCACCACCGATTGACTAGGAGCTGCTGCACGTTGTTCTTTTTTCTTTGTAGCCATTTCAAATCCCCAGCAGTTCTTTGCGGCCCGCGATATCGTCACCCATAATCCTAAGGATTTCCTCTACGTCGCTATTAGTCCATTTCAGCTGGATAAGGCGCCGAGTACTGCTCATTGCGTATTCACCAACTTCATCAGGATTAGCTTCGCCGTGACCTTTAAGCCTGGTTACATCGCACTTGCTGAAATACTTGCCGGCCTTTGTCCGCACATCGCCCATTGTATGTCCGAACCAGCGCTGCCGCGTGCCTGGC
>Ga0114966_10001795_pt1 | contig 19543 bp, 19 predicted proteins | sample M_130207_XF_Meta_FD_87029 | JGI IMG/M metagenome (GOLD analysis project Ga0114966, IMG submission 87029) | Freshwater microbial communities from Lake Montjoie, Canada to study carbon cycling - M_130207_XF_MetaG | ecosystem: Environmental > Aquatic > Freshwater > Lake | place: Lake Montjoie...
TATGGAAATATAGAAACGGCACGTCTCCTTGTTTCTTACGGTGCAGATACAATGGTTCTCAATGAGTTTGGAAGAATTGCATTGGAATATATCCATCATCAAATAATACAAGAAGGATATGATGATAGGACCACGACAAGAGTCAGAATGGGTATGGATCAAATTATCCGTTTATTAAGTGAGGAACAACGCGCTTATCTTGTCTACAAGGGGTTTGCGATTTATGATAAGATAAAATTTAATCATGGTGATGCCACGGTGAAAGAAGTACTCGAGTTCGTGTGGTCAAGGAGTAATTACGATGTGTTTGGAGAACTGATGGGATATTTGACGTAAAAGGAAGAATAACTTTTTATTTTTTTCAATCAAAAAAATAAACTTTTTGGAGAAATTCCATTATGCATCCACCGGCTGTACCACAGTACCAGATGCGGGTGCGGGCGTGGCGTGGCGTGGCGTGGCGTGGGGTCTTAATAATCGATAACGCTTTTGTTTTTTACACTAAAAAATAAAAACACAAAAACAGGATAAAATGGGCAATAAATCGTCTTCCTTGGCAACCAAGGCACCTCGAATCACACCTCGAGACCGTAAAAGAATACGAGAGCAACGAATCCAGGAAAACAAGACGGTCGTCCGTCAACGAATGCATCCAACCATCGCTCACGAAGGTTTACTACAGGAAGCGATACAGCAACAGGTCGACCGTGGTGACATGGCCCTTACCAAGAAGGATTTGGTCGCCATACTACTGCATCTTCGACCTGACATGGCCGCGTCCGCTGTTCAAGTATACGACTCGTTGACCGTCCGGGACCTTCATGTCCTGATCCGTGAGAGTTTGTACATCCTCCCCACGTTGTCGTCTTCTTCTATACAAGCACCGCTGGGAGATTCTCTTTTGTTGAACGGCCCAAACGACTTGCCTCGGATTGGTTATAATTAGTACGACGAAAATCCACCCGCGGTAAAGGGGTTCTGTCGCACGTGGCCCGTATAGACGGCCCCATCCTCCATGGTCCCTCCCGGAACGATGGCGCCACCATAAAGGGTATTTTGTCCATTCGCGACATATTGGGCCCATTCATTGTAGGGAATAGTGACAGGAGCTTCAAAAGGCTCTTCTACGTGGACATACGATTGTTTCAGGCTCTGGTACCCAGACTTTTTTTTGAAATCCATGGTTTATTCAAGACAAGATAAATAATTTTTTTCACGATTTTTGTTTTTGGATTCGAAAGCGTGATTGAAAAACCCACCGATAGGCGTTGGAGGAAAACACGAGCATCGATTGTAAGATATGGTTGTTGAGCCAGAGATAGGTGGTCCTATAGTCGCTCCCACCACAGAGGGGTGGACCGACGTTTTCGAACAAGAGATTGTACCCGCGTTGCCATATCGGGATGTAGCGCTGGCACATCTCGATGCCCATCATGTGGTTATACACCAGTGTCAAGATACATCGCTTATAATAACAAAAAAGCGTCATGATGATGCAGTGGAGGCAGTTTAATGCGAGCAAAGGTGTCACGGTATCGTTGCGGAACGATTCCATAAACAAGAGAAAGAAGAAGATACAGACGGCGTCGTGAAGGGTCTGCACCAAAAATCCTCCGACAAAGAGCAAGGGAAATCCCGACGAATAATAGAGGATTTCCGGGATAAAATACAGGGATGTCAATGTACCCACCAACAGAGACAAGGAGACCGACCGCTTCATTGTTAGGAAACGCTTTTTTTTTCTTTCTTATCTGGGTATATTCTTTTAGGTATCTCGATAGCCAAAAACGAAGAAGGGAATTTTTTTTTCTTGGCCTACTAGTAGAAGTAAAGAGATACAACAATGTCTGCATCTCCACTCGTGTTGACGTACACCTACCCCGGGGATTCCCAACTTTCCAACATTTTTGTCGACGCCTCGGGAAGTCCCCTTCCCGGCACGTCCACCGCGGATTTGATAACTCTTCAGTCCCCGAACTTTAATGTACAAAACGCTACCCTCACCATCCAATTTTACGATAATCTTGTCAAGCCCAAAACGGGTCAGAAAGCAAGCCTTATCGTCGAAAACGTCACGGTAATTGCCAGCACGGCGACGAATACCATTGGAACATTATCCTGGGTCCAGCAGTACCAGAACCCTGTTCCCGCAAGCGACGAAAACGTGAATACAACCACGATAGCCAAAGTTTCTTCCTACGTGAATGCGGCGTCCGGCATCTTTGCGAATTACCTTTTTGGAAACGTGATTTTCCAATTTTTTGAGACCGGTGACCGTATTATCAGCATCTACTCGTCACAGTAATGTAGGTGCAGGTGCTTGAAAAGAAATACCCGTATTCCCAATGAAATTTTTTTTTTATTTTTCTGATAATAGGAAATGGACAAGGTCGTCCACTTATTTCGCTGGGACCTTTTGGGGTATATCGCCCAGCCTTTCACGACAGAATACCTGTTTTATGTCGACATGGACCGACGTCTTTTTGATAACGATGAATTTAGTCCGCACCGCGTGCTCGTCTACATGTTTTTCAGGAAATTCCTTCACCATCGCATCCTAAAGCGTCGTTTTATAATACAGCATAACCAAGATCATGGTAACGACGAATAAAAATAAAAAAAAAAAGATGACGATTCCAAATATTTTGTTACCGTAGTAAAAAAAAAAAGAATGAAGAACGACTTTTTAGAGAACGCCGAGATTGTGTTGTCATCGTTCATCAAGAAACCACAGAATCGATTGAATATCGCCAAGACGCTGTGGAAGCTTTCAGGGGAAGATATCGACGACGCCAACTATCTCTTGTACGACGTGTTTGCCGAATACCTCGTCAGCCCTAAATTGGACGATATCTTTACGAGCATCCGACAGAACCACATCGGCTGGAATCACCCTGTTTTTCAAACATTCAAAGAGTACCAGAGGGAATACGACGATTTCCTCACCAAGCCTCCCGAGCTCGAGGAAGGGGTGATTGAATGCTCGCGGTGCGGAAGCAAGAAAACGTTTTCCTTTAGCAAACAAACGAGGCGCGCAGACGAGTCGGCGACGGTGTTTGTGCGGTGTGCGAACTGTGGCAAGTCGTTCCGCATGTAGAGACCTTTTGGGACCTTTTGAGACCTTTTGAGACCTTTTGAGAAAAGGTCAGATAAAACCGGAAACGCTTCACTGACCTTTTGAGAAAAGGTCGGACAAAACCGGAAGCGCTTCGCTTTGGGCGCCCCGTTAGGGCGCCTGCTGTTGGAACCTTTTGAGACCTTTTGAGACCTTTTGGGACCTTTTGAGAAAAGGTCGGACAAAACCGGAATCGCTTCGCTTTGAGCGCCCCGCTAGGGCGCCTGCTGTTGGGACATAAAACCGGAAGCGCTTCGCTTGTTGGACGCCCCGCTGTTCCCAAAGTGTCTTTTGTTTAATCATGTTTTAAAACCAGTCAAACAGTCTCCTGGACTTTGGTGCCGGGTAATGCTTGTTTTTGATTTGGTGCAACGTCCTAATCTCCGACTTGTACGTTTCTATCTCTTCCTCCATCTTTGCAATACGTAATTCGAGCTCCGTTTTGGCGACACCCCAATCGGCCAAAGTAGACCGAAGTTGCTGGACCTCCTCCTCCAGAAGAGAATTGGTGACCGTCGCACTTCTTATTTCGTCGTCTTTTTGTTCCATTATCGTTTTGAAGTCCTCTACACCCTCGAGAATCTTTTCCATTTTTTTATAGGAAAAAGATTCAAGTGTTTAAATGTTTCACAACCACCGCAAAAATTTTTTATGGTTGGGTGGCGTACGCGTCATCATTGCCGCTCTGCACTGTCGCAATTCTTCTTCTAACCTTTTCACTGTTTCCTCGAGTTTTGTTTTCTCTTCCAGTAATTGAGACACCTCGGTCAGTAATTGAGACACCGCTTGGTCCATTTCTTTCACTACGTGGTTTAATGTTTCCATTTCTTTTACCGCTTCGTTAAATGTTTCCACATCTTTGTTTTTTTTTCTGTACACGTCTTTAAATAGGTTGGTTTACGAGATTAAAGGCTTCATACAGGGACTGTAGGGAAAGGCGGGGTAGGCATTCGCGAGGCTAAAGTAATTGGAATCGGGTAGCTGGGTCGTGGGCACGTTGTGCTGGAGGTTGGAGTACCCATTGCCACCAAAGGAGGGGGTGATGTACACGGGCTGGACGATACACTGTCCAGGCGCCGTGGTGTAGGGGCAGTTGGGGGTGGAGTAGTAGTTGGCGAGGGTGCGGTAATCGGGGACGGTGTTGACGGCTCCATGGTCGTTGCTCGACGTGTACACCGACGTGTTATCGCGGTCGGTCGAATAGCTCATGATGAAATAATTGTTCTTTCTTTGTGGTTGATATTTTTTTATTTTTCAAAAAAAAATTTTTTTTTTACAGAGTCGAAATAATAAATGGTCTTTACGGGAATTGGGGTATTTGTAGACCTGGAAAATTTTGGGGGCAAAGTGCCGATCCGTCAAATACTCGACACCTTGCTGACGCACGGCCCCGTTCTGGTACGAAGGGCGTATGGCAATATCCAGACCGTGGACCCCAAGAACCTGGATGCCTTTTCCGAGGAGGGGTTCGAGATCCATCATACCCATCCCACCAATAATTTCACCATGAAGAATTCGAGCGACATTCGTATGGTCTTGGACGTCTTGGATTGTTCGGTACGGTCGCCTTCCCTTAACATGATTACCCTGGTGTCGGGCGATTCCGACATGCTCCCCCTGGTCAGCAAGTTGAGGGAACGAAATATCCAGGTGTGGGGATTCGCCCATCGTAAGAGCTGTAACAAGCTTCTTGTGAAACAGATGGACAATTTTGAATTCTTGTCGGGGAACGACGATGCCACCGAAGACAATGAACATCCATCCACACCGTCACGGTTACCGTTGACACCACGCAACACCAGCACCAAACAACCCGCGAGATCGCGCGCGTCCTCCATCGTTGAAGAGGATGAAAAAGAAATCATTTCCACCCTTCCCATCACGGACGTGGTCCTCGACGTGGTGACCGAGCTCCTGGGAAAACACGAACGCGTGGAAATTGGCAAGGTGTTGGATGCGGTAAGGAGACGGTCTCCGGATTGGGTCAAACCCAAGGGTCGTTTCAAGACCTTCCTCAAGGACATTTTTAAACAGAAAAACATGGTTCATTACGTGACCGAACACGGGTACTTGTTTGATAGCAGTCGTTAATAAAGGCTGAAACGAACCTTATTTTTTTTGTATGAGAAAAAATAAGCACAAAATAAAATTTTAATTTGGAACAGTAAAGAAGATAGATGAATGCTTTTATTGTTCGACACGCGGACCGTATTAGCGAAGAGCCTTACCATCTCACATCAAAGGGAAAGAAACGTGCGGAAAAATACGCCACGGTGCTTTACAAGCTTTTTTATGAAAAATTTGGAAAGGTCCCCGAGGCCATTTATCTGAAACCCCCAGACGAAGTCTATGGAAATTACGGAATCCAATGCCAACAAACCATGATGCCCATGGCGTTTGAAAAAAACCTTCCCATCTTTCATTTTCAGAATGAAGGAGACCTCGATATCAGGTATAAGAACGTGATCATTTGTTGTGAACACAAGATGATTGTCCACTTGGTACAAGTCCATTTCAAAATAGGAGCCGAACCCTTTCCTTTTTTTTGGACGCATGATAATTTTTGTACGGTGCTCCAGATTCATCATGGCGAGTATGTGGGCGCGTTTCCCATGTATATGGACGAGAGCGAAACTGAAATTTTCCAACGGTTTATGAATCATGTCCCTTTTTCACAATATTGTCGGTTTTTGTATAAGAAACAAGAAACTCATGAATCCTTACACCATCTACCACGACAGGTCTTGGATTTCTTGGAATTCTTTCTTTCCGTGTTTCCTCACTTGAGCGAGAAAATACAAATTTTTGGCGGGTGGATACGAAATATTCTTCTGAATGAAATCGATTCTGACCTCCACGATATTGACGTGGTATTTCCCATGGAATACACCATCTTTCAAGAATTTCTAGACTGGGTGGAGGAACATCCCTCTTGTATCGACCTCAAGATTTATTTGCGACGAACCGTGAGGGAACAAGATAGTGTCATTGTGGCTCACTTTAACTTTATCGAAAACGACAAGACCATCGCCCTCGATATGTCCAATTATGAGAAATGTGATTTTGATTTTACGTGCAATTCCGGGTTTATCAAATACCCATCCCTCGACGATATCGGATTCAAGTATAGAAGAGGAGAACGGGACCTTATGGAACGACGACTGGTGCCTTGCTCTTCTTCTACAGGTCTAGACAGGTATCTCAAGATGTTGAAACTGGGATTCCAAATCGTGGACACGTCGGTACAACGCGACCTCAAGGAAAAAATATATCAAGAAACACCTTCACTGACCCGACAAGACATGATGGAACTTTGTCATTTGTGTTCCATCGAAATTCCACCAAAAATCCTCGCCCTTCCCCATCCCCAATATACCTCCATCCTTTTGCTCGGGGACCATGACAACACGGTAAAACCAACGCCATCCTACCAAACGTGGTTAAAAGACTTGGACCACCATGTAGACCCCTGTGCTACCATAACCACGGGTAGTTTTCATCCGGAGAACATTATTACCCATACGATCCAGTATTTGGTGCAACGCCAACCTTCGCGTGAGGTGGTGTGGGTTCGTTGGAGCGACCATAAAGAACAAGTTTCCGAGGACACGATCAAAGAGTTTCGCAAGACTATACCCTTGGGGACAATGAAAACCATCTCGAATATTCTTTTCCGGACTTCGTATTTGCTGGAAGAAGAGCATGATAAAATTTTTGTGTTTCCAGGAAACGAAGTGACCGAAATGGAGACATTCACCGTGAACCTCATGAACCGTTCATTGGAAAGAGTTCCGATGGAAGAAGAGTCGGCGTCGAAAGAAGAAGAATCGGATATTCTAGACTGTCTCATTCTTGGTGGTGGTGTAGCTGGAATCACCTGCTTCCGAGAACTATGGGACCACGACTATCGCAATCTCGTATTGCTAGAAGCGAGACCCACCCTTGGTGGTCGTGTCCACGCCATTGAATGGGAGGGAAACATGGTGTCGCAAGGAGCTTGTTGGATTCAAGGTACTCACGACAACGAGTTTTATGATAAATACATCAAGGGAAAATTCGACTGTGTACCCACAAATTTTTCCAGCATCCAATTCATGAATTACCATAACGACCCCCTTCAGAAAGAGATAGACCACCTCAAAGTCCTTATTGAACATGCTGAATATAAGACAGAAGACGTCTCGATTCAATCTTATTTTGAGAAACAAGGGTTTTCCTCCAACACACTGTCCAAATTCATGGCGGAAAAATACATGATTGATTTCGAATATGGGGAGGAAAGCAAACATGTCGCGTTTCGAAACATTGCTCCCGATGTTCACAAGAATCATTTTAATAATCCATCCGTATATGTGAAAGGAGGTATGCAACAAATTTTGGAAAACATGGTACCCGAAGAAGGCAGGAATAACATTCATGTCAATGAAGAGGTCATTAACGTCACGGAAGAATCCAACGATGTGTTTATCGTAGAAACGAAATCGGGGAAATCCTTCAAGGCGAGGAATATCGTCTGCACGTTTTCGTTGGGTTTCTTACAAAACAATCCATCCATCATCCCGTCTTTGGCATGGAAACAAATCGAAGTGGAACGTTCCTTGGTCATGGCCGACTATGATTCCATCTACGTCAAGTTGGATAGGATATTTTGGGATAGGAGCAAAGAATTCATCTTCTTTTTTCATGATATGGAGCGTTATGCCATCACCATGAACCTTGGACACGACAAATATTTTCCCGGAGAACCGATTCTTGTTTTATACTTGTTTTCACACCACGCCAAAGAATTCGAGATGCTCTCTAGCGAGGAGGAAAAGATGGCAAGAATTAAAGAATACATTGCTCCGGATACGCACTATAACATCGTATCGTTTTGTACGAAAAGCTGGTCCAGAGATAAATTAACCTACGGGTGTTTTACGTACCGGTACTATCCTGACGTTGCACCCACCGATGTACCCTCGGTACATAATAAACATATTTATTTTGCCGGAGAACATATGGATAAAAATTATAACGGATACACCCAGGGAGCGTATTATTCGGCGAAAAAAGTAGCCAAACAAATTTTATACAAATAATTTTTTTTTTTATTGTGTATTGTATAGAAATAGAAGTGAAAAATGGCAACCTGTAGTTGCAATCCCTATAGTTTATTGCCGACCGAATTAGTCATCCAGTTAGTAGGAAATCTAAACAATTTACGCACCGTCTTATTCAGTCAGATTACCAAGATTGATGATGCGTCTGGTTATAGTCTTTGCACCGTTTGGCGTATTGAAGATAATCACGTCGACTACTTGATTTCGGTCAGCCCTTATGCAGGACCTCCTCCCTACACGAATGTTACCAATGCAGATATCAAATTTTATTCTATTAATTATGCATTGGACGGTACCTTTATTCAAACGATTCTTCTAGACAACGTGTCCAGTGAACCCATCTCGGTTGTCCGGTCGTTGGTCACCTTAACCTACCGTAGTATCAATTACAACGTCAACTTTTCCTTGTACCAATTCGGTGACCCCTCCGAACAAAAACAGAATCTGTTGCATCTTTTCACCTTCCCCTCGTTTACCTTTGTACTCTACGGTAATATTGTAATGACGTTTACTCTGATTGATTATTTCCCCATCATCACCTACATTGGAAAACTAAACCATACGAAAGCCATCGTGGAAAGTTATTTCCAGTATGATAATGCCAATGGAACGACGTTGGCAATTATTAACAGTCAATTGGTGTTCTATTGGAATGATAAACAGTTTGCCCTTACCAATTTTTACCCCGACATCAACGATACCATCTACTCCTCTAAAGCGCAACCCGCCAACCTGTCTTGTTATATTTTCATTGGTGGTCAGAATGTCTTCTCTTCGATTAAACGGGCACGAAACCCTGTCGACCCCACTGACTATAACATTATCCGGAAAGCTACTGCTGGCTACTTTGACCAATACACGGGTGATGAAGCCGAAGGTGGTAAGTTAGCCTATATTAGTTTAAGAACCTTTGTCAAGATTAACGAGGTTGGCCCCTTTGATATTAAATATTTAATTGCGTTTACGGATACCAAAACAGCCAACGTGTTCCCAAAATACGCCGTGATAGGTGTCACCAATTTCAAGGATAGTCAGGTGAAACTGCGTACGTATTCTTTACCTATTACGTTTACCGATACCAAGGACCCTTCTTTCCAAAACTACAAACAATTGTATTTCAAGTATTCTCCGACTGGGATCACTATCTATACCCCTGGATTTGACCAATTCCTATTCTTTGAAGCAGGAAGCATCACTCTCAATGATGTGACCATGACGCTTCTATCCGCGGATACCGAACGGTCTGCGTACAGCCCTGCTGAAAACAAGTCCCATAAATTTATCGCGCCGACACCTGTCAAAAACACCTTTGAACACCGGTTCAATAAACCAAAGGATTTCTAAAGGTCCTTATAAACTGCTTTCTTTAACCCTCTTAAAAAAGCGTACGCGTAAGCGCGCGCGGAAGATTTACTTTTCGTAAGCACAGCACGCACCGTGTTTCTAAAATGCCTTTATGGCCTCCTCGAGATTTTCTAAATGCTTGAAAAGACCCCGTAGCTTCCACAATGTTTGGTCCGTATTCTCCTTTTCGAGCATAGAAAGCGCATCTTGAATACGGTGGAGAATCTTGAGGCGGTACCCCTCCAGGTTGTCTAGACGCCGTTGCTTGTCATCCATAGTCGATGAATGTAATGGATTCGCAAGAATCTGTATAAAAAAAAATAGAAGGGGAGAGATGAATCAGAAAAGAAATAAGACATGGTTTCTTTTCTTACCAATGCTTTACAAAAATAAATACACCACAGTATCACTTTTTCACATCGTTTCCTCGAATGTCTCCCCGTAAAACTCGCGACATTCTTGGAGGATGCGCTGACCCCATTCACGTTCCTTCACGAGGAGGGCGCCCAGGAGCTCGGACCGGTGCTTGGATTCTTCCCGATGCAACAAGAGATGGTCAGTGAAATGAATGGCCGGAACTCGTTCCTTGCAATACTTGCAGGGAACCAGACGCAACAAACACTCGCTTTCCAGGTGCTCGTCCATCGACAACAGCGTGCTCTTGGAACATTGCGAGCATACGGTCATATCCTCTTCCGGGTGCTTGGTTTCTTCTACCCAACACGTGTGGGTTTGCGACACGGATTCCACCACACCGCACGCCGAGCACGACACCCGAAGCGCGTTCAAGCACTGCTGTGAACAATGCTTCTCGAGGTCCTGGTGGTCCGACGCCACATACTCGCAAGAAGGACATGTCAGGGACGACGTCGTGTCCTGTCGTATCAAAAAATAATCGGTGCGGAAAGGCACCCTCTCCAGCAGTTGGGGATTCACGCTGGTATCACAAAACAAACATTTCAAGAATTGTTTCCTCTCGTGGCGTGGTTTATCCATTTCAAACAACTGGAGGCAACACGCCTTGCAGTACCGGATCATCGAGTGGCAATGGATGTTGTCATTCGAATAACACGGGAATCCAGTGATTTCCACGGGAACACGACAGGTTTCTAAACACAGGGGGCACGATAGGCTGTCCATTTTCATTCCTGGGACCACGTATTTAAACTACTTTTCATTCCATTAATTCACGAGAAGGCGGCTTTTTTGTGTCGCGGGGTCCTTGACCACCTCGATAGACTGGTGAACAAAGTCCTTGATGGCGGGGAGATGGGATATCAGCAACACATGGTCGGTAATGTTGGACAAGAAATCAAACAGGTGAGAAATATTGCTGATGCGTTCCTGGTCCAGCACCGAGATGCCCTCGTCAATGATAAAGAGGTTGGAGCGGGGCAGGTTGGCGAATTTCGAAAAGCCCAGCTTTAGGGACAAATCAATAATAAACGATTCCATCCCCCCGAGGTAATTGGACACCTTTTTCGACGACGTTTCGATCCCCACCACCACCTCCTTTTCTTCCACACAGAGCACCAGCTTTTTTTCCAAAAAGGGAGAGATGAGCGCGTTCACGTCGCCCTCGATGACAGGAAGTTTCTTTTTCAGCAAAAAGAGGGGCAATCCATCCCTTTCGGTGGTCGTCACCAGCAGTTCCAGGTAGTGGGTCTTGTCCGTGAGGCCGACATACTGGTCCCTGTCCTTCTTCCATTCTTCCCACAGGGTCGCGGTAGTGCTTTTTTGTCGTTCCATGTCCTGGAATTCCTTCTCCTTCACCCCCAGTTTCTCCTGGACGGTGCGCTTTTCCTCCTCGTACGTTTCCAACGATTGGTGGAGTGTTTCGTTCTCCAAGAACCATTCCTCTTCGACACGAAGCGTTTCCAGCTCCATACGGTACTGGACGAGGTCTTCACCCGCCTTTTCTATTTTTGTCTCGAGGTCTTTGCTCTTGGCCTCGTAGGCCCTGCATTTCTCCACGATATCCTCGATACCCCCGAGCCCCTTGTCCCCGTCCAAAAAATCGTTCCATAACTCGTGGATGCGCGAATAGACCGCCAGATTCCCGAGACATAAGAGCATGCGCTCGTACGTTTCGCGGAGCGGGTCGCTCGCCATTTGTTTTTCCAGCTTGGCGACCTTGACGTCCATCTTCTTGGCCGTCCGAGACGCCATGGTGTTCTTGTACCGCGCCTCGAACACGGCAAATTTTTCTCTCGATTGCAGAATCTCCTGCTTCCGTGAACAACATCGCTGCTGCACCTGGCGACGCCGAGAAAACAGTTCACGCACCGCATCCAACAACTTGTCCCACGCAGAAAACGACGGGACCGAATCGGGAGGAAAGAGGGGTCCGAGTTTTGCCCAGTGGGTGCGACAGTCCTTTTCCAACAACGTCACACGGGACTTGAGACGCTTTCCTTGCACCACGTTTTCCTTGCGCTCCAGGTAGTGGGGGTTGCTCATACAGCACGTGCAGTTCTTGTTAAAGAGGGTACCCTCGTTGGTATCGAGTTGCTGTCGCACCATCTCGTAGCGACACTGCGCCTTGTGAAATTCCTGGACCCCTTTTTCCAGCTGTCCAAGCACCGTTTCCATTTCTTCCGAGAACGGCACCACTTCCGCCGTTTCCATTTCTTTCCATTCTTGTGCTTCCCGTTCTTGTTGTGCCACCATGGCTTCGTACTTCTCGGTCCAGTAGCTCCACTCCTTGGATTCCGACAATAGATTGGAGGGTTCCCATGCGGGTTTTGTCGAGAGGAGCGCCCTGATTTCCTGTTCGTACACCGCTTCCTTTTTTTTCCATTCCTTGGTGATGTCGGAAGAGGAGGCAACGCAGGTTTGGACATTCTTGTACACCTCTTGCCATTCGCGATGGGTCATGGTGGAATGGTAAGGGCTGTGCGTGGAAAACAAGGCATTCGTTTCCAGCCCCCCCTCTTTTTTCTGCGCGTGTTGTTGGATCTTGGCCTCCAGCTCCTCCACATTATGCTGTGCGAGGTATTTAACATAGTCGTCTTTTTCGGTGGTCATCGTGGCAAGAAGTTCGCGGATTTTCTGGACCGCAGACGACACCGCCTTCTTCTTCGCCCGCAACGCTTCCAAAGACGAAAACTTACAAGGTTTCAGTTGCTGGAAACACACCTCCCTCTTTTCCGAGATGTCCTTTAAACGATGGCGAAGATTCAGCATTTCGCTTTCCAAAGCGGTGGAGGACGCTTCTAGAGAAGAGGTCTTTTCCTCCCACATGGCCTCGGAAAAAGGCTCGATGCGTTTCTTGAGGGCGAGTTGTTCGGCACGCACCGCCTTCCATTCGTCCTCCTTGATCTTCCGGTACTTTTCAAACCAGTCCAGGCCAAACAGTTCGTACAAAAAGTCTTTGCGGGCCGCCTGTTTCATATCCCGAAAGGACTCTTCGCGCTGTTGCAAAAACAGGTTGGTGTACACAAAACTTTTGTAGCCCCCAATCATATTCTGCACCAACTTGTCGGTCTTTTTGCGCTGTTCGTCCGTGAGCTGTAATCTGTTCCCGGTCTCGTCCACCTCGAAAAAGGTTTCGACAATCTTGATTTTGTCCTGACTCCTTGTACAGACCTTGCGCAACACATACCGGGTGCCACCGAGGCGGAGGCCCACCTCTCCCCACCCATTCTTTTCACTGAAATGAATCACCTCCTTGGGAATCGTGTTGCCATGACTCGACCGCGTAATCTTACCGTACAGCATAAACGACAAGACGTCGATAAGTGTCGACTTTCCCGCCGAATTCTTGCCGAAAATCCCCGTTACGGTGTGCTTGGGAAAACTCTTTTCTAAATCGACCCGGTTGTCCGGTCCATACCCAAAAAGGTGCCCGAAATGAAGGTATTCGAGTTGCCACCCCGCACGGGATAACGAGGACGACGAGACCAGGCGGTTGTCGTGGAAATCACGCAACAAATCCTTGGTGAGGGACGCGCGGACCACGGCGGTTTCGGACGGCCAACGGCTCCCGATATAATCCGCCAAAATGTCCTCGTCCGACGGTCCTTCGACCATGGCGGTCGTGGAGGTGTCGTTGTTCGTTGTGGCCATCGTTTCCACGACCTGGAACTGGAATTTCGTGGAAGGAAACGTTTTCCGGAGAACGGTGGGCACGTGCAGGCCATAGCTAGAAGGAAGAAACACCTTGACATTTCCCAGCGGAGGAATTTGGGCGTCTTGTAGCGGTACCGTTTTGGTTGTGTGGCGCAAATAGATCTCCTTTTCTTTTTCCACGAGATGATAATCCTTGTAGGCGTACGGGTTGGAAATGCGATGGTACTTGGACGTCTTCTTGCGCAGGTCCCACTCCAGGACACCGTGGTCCTCATCCGTCTCCCCAAAATTCTGGGAGATGAGGGAACCGGCGTAGGCCATCGTCTTCTCCGCATTCATGTATTGGTACTTGTGGATGTCCCCCAGCATCACGTAATCACACCCCTCAAAATCGCTCACCTCCTTGTCGCCCGTCTCCGACACGTACCCCGAATTGTTCCGCCACCCGTTGACCTGTCCGTGGTACAAACCCACCAGGATATCCGTCGCGTTTTCTCGTGGCACGTCCGACGCTTTGATCCACTGGTCGTCCAGCAAGGAATTGACGATAAACACCAAGTTGTCGTGACGGTAGACCCCCGTCTGCGAATAGTAGTAGACGTTGGTGGGATGGCGGTCGTGCAGGATAGACGTCAGGCTATCGATGCGGTCCCGGTTATTGAGGAGGGCGTCGTGGTTCCCGGCAATCACAATTGTTTTCATGATGGACCCCAACTCCTTGAGGAACGCGTACGTCATCATTGTACATTCTGGCTGTAAATCAATCTTGTTGTGGAGGATGTCTCCAGTAATGACCACCACGGATTTTTCCGGGTGTTTTTTTGACCGTAACAATTCGTACACTTTCTGGAACGCCAGTTCGTATTCTTGGCGTCTCGAAAACAAACGGATATGTATATCCGATAGATGATAGATGTAGTGAAATGGCATTGTATGATAAACTTGAGAAAGAATGCGTGAAAGGAACCCAAGGATTCAGTTTTTTTTATCTTTTCCTGAATAAAAAAACAATGTTTTTTGTTCTCCTTTTATACTTGTTGATGATACTTTTTCTCCTGTTGTTTTTCTCCAAAATATCCCACTATAGGAACCTACCTGTCGAATCGTGGTATCCCCCTACTGTGCCTTTGGTTCAAGAAACCTCGTATCGTGGTACGGTACCCCTTCTTTTTCATCAAACGCTTCCCCGGCGAGAATTACACGAGACCATGTTTCAGCACCTGTTACAGCACAACCGTACCAAGGCTCCCGAGTTTTCGTTTCATTTTTACGACGACGGCGAGATGGAAAACGTCATTGAAAAACATTTTGGTCCTCGTGTGATTCAGGCCTACCGTCGTATCAACCCCAAGTACGGGGCCTGTCGCTCCGACTTGGCGCGCTACTGTATACTCTACGTGTTTGGGGGCATCTACCTCGACATCAAGTCCGAGGTTCGCCAATCGCCGGTCCCCCTCCTGGAAACGGTCACTTTAGTGCATACCCTTCTCGGGGGACACTGGAAACACGCCAGCTACCACGCCGACACTCTCGGAAATCAGCGCGGAGAAATCATGAACTGGGTGATGGCAAGCACACCCCGTCATCCCTTGCTCCTACAACTTATCATGAATATCACGTCCCGTATCGAATCGGGTGACAATGGCGTGGGGAAACCGTTTGTGCTCGAGCTCACCGGTCCCATCGCGCTCACCCGGGTTGCGCTCTCCTACCGTAACAAGTCCGAGGTCATCGTGACCGATGACATCCACAAGTACTTCAAGTACAATTCGGAACGCTGTAAAAACGAAGACTGCCGGTCCCTCTTTTACAAGACGGTTGGGGTAAAAGCGTACGACGAATATAAGACAGACCGTGTCATTCTTTCTTGAAATTTTTTATTGCTTACCAATAAAAAATGTCGTCACCATATGATGTACCCTATGGAAACTTTGCCAAATCCACGCATGGACGCGTATCCTACGATGAGAAAACGACGCATGAGTTTGGTCCGTACCTGAAACGGAGCGAGGTCAAAAAAAATAGGATTCGCAACGAAAAAGGCTTGAAAAAAGTAAAGGATGAAATTTTGTTTACCTTGAATAAATGGAGTGGAATACAACGTGCGATTGACCAATACTTTATAGAAAACGATTTACACAAAAATTCTAACCTACCCCGTTCATGGTCAACGGTTTATTTGGGGAAAGATATTAAAAATAAAGGTTTCACCACAAAAGTGATGTGTTTGTGGTTGCTACAAATGCTCACGTGGCTCGTTCCCCTTGCATTCTACGGAACCAAATATGTTTTGGACACCTATGACGCTTTACTCGAAGGCTACGAATACGAACAAAAATTTTCAAAATTTAACTGGCGAAGAAACATATTAGACCGTTCGGAAAACACACAACTTGCGAGAAACACTCTTCGGGGAACGGAAGAATCCGCTCTCGGAAAAGAATGTCCTCTCTGTCTCGAGGATATGGAATCTTTGCAAGGAAGCATTGTCCATTGTCGAGGGTCGGACGGGCAACTCGCCAGGAACGCGACCCCGTACCACACGGAGTGCTTGGAAAACTGGAGGCAAGCACAACACACCACGTTAACGGGACAAGAAAATCCAAGAGCTCTACACTACGTCCATCTGGAGGACATGCCGTGCCCCTCGTGCAACGACCCTTTGGTCCGGGACAGCACGCTTTCCAAATTGGCTCCGGATATCCCCTACCGCCCTCCACCCACGTTTTCTCGATACGTCGCCAACAAAATGGTGCTGGACCCTTTGTCCAAGATGGGTAATTCCCTGTCCAAGGCCGTGGACGAGCTTTCTCGCCCCCTGTCCCGAATGACGAATTCATTACGAGGGTACCAGCCAGTGCCCATGGGAGAGGTGGAGATGCAAGGTTTGCACCTCGATTAATTTTCTTTTTCTTGTATACACACTTTACAAGGCGCTTAACGCTTTACAAGGTGCTAACGCTTTACAAGGTGCTTGTCACAGGCTGTCAAGAGTGCCGTTCGGAACCGTGGGAACGCTTCCTCAAGGATGGTTTCTTTCCTAAAATCTCCCAGCGTGTTGTGATTCATTCCATCCTCATGCAGGTTGGTTTCGGCAAAGTCTAGCATAAACGGTTCTTGTTCCATGATGCTACGGACCGTAAGAGGGGAGGCGTTCCATACCATGGCTAATTCCAAGAGAAAGCTAATTTTTATGATGTTTTGGAGTTTTTTCAAAAACGAGAAACGTTGAATAAACGTTTCACAACGCCGTACCGCGTTTTTCATTTTTTTTAGAGAAAAATCGGTTGTTGATTTCATCCGGGAACGGCATTTCAGGGTGCTAATTAAAATCATCGGGGCGTTATTCTCCACCCCTTCATGGAAGACATGGACCAAGCGGTACAAATCGTACAACCAGTTCCGACGCCCTGTTTTTAGCATTTCCGCGATTCGGGGGGTAAGCGTGTGTTCGAGGCCCTGGTCCAGGACAAAATTACAAAACGGGGTATTGTCATTCTTGAAACGGTCACACTGGCTGATCCCCGTACCGCTCTGCCAGCGAAGAAAAATGTCCTTGCGCTGTTCAAAGGTTAGCTTGGTGCCAATCTCCGAAAACGTGCACTTGTAGTTGTGAAACGTCTTGACCTCCAACGGATTCATCAGACGGTAACGTTTCGGTTTCGTAGAACGTCCCTTGGACGACCTTGTTTTTGCTTCGCAGTACGACGACATGACTTCGGCCGTCTTGGGATGCCGGTAAAAAATATATTCGACAACGTCCTCCTTTTCCTGCACCCACGCCCAAGGGTCCCGGTCGTCCTGTTCGATGTATTCCTTGATCGCGGTGAGACGGTTCTGGCCGTCGATGCACTCGTTGGTGTCACGGACATACGCGTAAATAAGAAATATTGGCATCGGGCAATTTCTCATGATGGAATCGATGAGATTCCCTTTCTGGTCCTTATCCCAAACCGCGCTACGCTGATAAAGCGGACGAAGGTTCAACTGCTCCGAATTCTGCAGCATCTCGGTATAGATGGAAGAAATCGCCTTGTTGCTATTCAAGGGCTGGCAATCAAAATGGATATTCATTCTTTTGATTATATACTCTTTTCCAACCCAAAACAAAATCATTTTTTTTTTTGTTCACAAGAACATTATTCCTTCAGTATCTCATAGGCCCTGTTAATTCTTGTAATGGCCTGTGTCGCATTTTTTTCCATGGATTTTGGATGCTTATCGGGATGGTATTTCCTGCTCAATCGGTGAAACGCGTTTTTGATGGCCGAGGCATCGGCGTCGATGGGAACCTCGAGAATCACACGGGCCTGCACGGCATTCTTGGGAATCCGCGTGGTCGACATGATGAGTAATTGCTGTTCGACTGGTTTGACCACGACTCGTTGGACACGACTCACCTTTCCACCACCACCACCGCCTCCACTAGCGACCGTGGCCGTGGCCGTGGCCGTGGCCGTTGTCGAGGGACGCGTGGTTGTTTTACGAGGGACGCTGCTACTTTTACCACGGGCAACGGCATCACGTTTCGCGATAAAAGCTTTCAAGGCCTTGACGGAGAGTTCTCTTTCTAGGGTTCCTAGTGATTTGGCAAGTTTTTTATGGTGTTCATACAGCGTTTTCAGTTTGGGTGTATTCTGCGCTGTTTTCTTGTACGCCGACGGCATAAAGGCATTCAGAAACTCTTCCGAGGCAATTTTCTTTTCCAGGTTCTGAACCGCCTTTTTTTCTTTGGCAATTTCCTGTTTCAGTTGGGAAATCGTCATGGATTTTATTTTATCCCTCTTTTCCATTTTCTTTTGCATCTTCTGCATCTTTTCCATAAACGCGAGATTGGAGGCCAAGACCTCGACGGCCTCTTTCCTTGCTTTTTGGGCTTGTTGGAATTCTTTTTGGGAAATCGGGGTCAGTATTCTTGTGATGGATGGGTCTTTTTGTAATTGAGACCGGGTGAAAATTTTTTTTTGTTCCATTTCTTTATATTTCTTCTAAAAAAAAAAATTTAAAGTACGTCCTCATTCTTTTCAGAAACATTTATGAAATTTTTGAATTAGTATTGCTCCCATTTGGTTTCACCATTGGTTCCACCACAGTTGCAACTTGTTGCGAAAGGGTATTCCGTTGCGTATGCAGGAATAGAGAATGAAACCCATTTATCACCATAAGTAGTATTTAATGTCATGGGCAGAGGGTTTGGAGAATAATTCCATACATAAATAGTATTAGTTCCACTATCGGCATTTACTGTACCGTTTACGTAGTTGACTGTAACGGTAATGGAATTGTAGTACGGATTCTGATAATAAGTAATATAAAACACGTTATATCCTTGATCCCCTTGCGATGAAGTTCCTAAACAACTTCCACTGATGTATGGAACCGAATATTGAGGGTTCGTCGGGGGATTTCCTTCTAAACCTCCATTCACTTGCATGTATCCTTTATACATCGCGATGTAAATATTAAAACTTTGTACCGTAACAACATTCCAATTCGTCGTGATGCTATCCCAAAAGTAATTACCTGTCGCACACCCCGCCTCGCACCCCGAGACATCACAGCCACTCGTACACGCTGATGAACCAACCGACGCTGGATAGTAGGCAATCGGAAACCCTGAAGCATCCAACGGCACCACCGACGCCATGACCACATTTCCCTCCGAGAAAAGAATATCATCATCCGTTGGTCCTGGAAACGTGGAGGACGTCGTCGTCCAGTTGGTGGGCGAACTTCCACTAAAATCAAAGTTGTAAGGCAGGAACCCTGCAAACCACCACCCATCTCCTAATTCGACCGTTTCTAGGGCACCATAATTAAATACGGCCCCTAAATTTACACCTGTCGAGGTGGAGCTTCCGTTGCTATTGGTGTTACTCCCCGTCCCGCTACCCGTCACGTTCTCCAACCA
>Ga0114966_10001798_pt1 | contig 19539 bp, 13 predicted proteins | sample M_130207_XF_Meta_FD_87029 | JGI IMG/M metagenome (GOLD analysis project Ga0114966, IMG submission 87029) | Freshwater microbial communities from Lake Montjoie, Canada to study carbon cycling - M_130207_XF_MetaG | ecosystem: Environmental > Aquatic > Freshwater > Lake | place: Lake Montjoie...
CACCGCAGGAGATAGTAGATTCGCTTGGATTGCCTGAACTAAATCGGTTGTCATCACCCGTCTTTCAATTCTCGTGGCGGCTCGTCCATCAGAACTTCTCGGCCGGGGAAAGGCTGCCCAAAACTGGGAGCGAACATCTCCCCCCACGATGAGTTGTCAGTGAGGATTCTCGGGGAGGCTCTCCATCGACCAATCTTTGTGTGGGAAGTTTGTAAGACGTCAGGACAGTTCGTACAAATTGCTTGTTTGACTGCGTGCCATCGGTTTTCACGATGAATGAAAGGCGAGTTCATGGAGTGGCTGAACTACCACCACCTGCTGTATTTCTGGGTTGTGGCTCGCGAGGGGAGTGTGGCCAAGGCGTGCAAGCAGCTTCACCTAGCTCAGCCCACCATCAGCGGACAGATTCGCGCGCTGGAGAAGTCCCTGAAGTCGTCCCTCTTTAAGAAGTCGGGACGGAACCTGGTGCTGACCGAGATCGGCCAGACGGTGTATCGCTATGCGGACGAGATTTTTTCGCTCGGACGCGAATTGCAAGACGCGCTCAAAAACCGGTCCACCGGACGCGCGTTGCGGTTCGTGGTCGGAGTGGCCGATGCGCTGCCGAAGCTCATGGTTCACCGATTGCTCGAACCGGCGTTGCGACTCCCGGACGAAGTGCAGGTTGTCTGCATTGACGGAGAACCGGATCGTCTCATGGCGCAACTCGCTCTCCACGAACTCGATCTCGTTGTTTGCGACGGCCCCGCCAACCCGCGACTCGGCTTGAAAGCCTTCAACCATCTTTTGGGCGAATGTGGCGTGACCTTCTTCGGAACCGAAGAACTGGCTCGCCGCTATCGCAAGGGTTTTCCCGAATCTCTCAAAGGCGCACCGTTTCTCATGCCAGCGAACAACTCCATGCTCAGACGCTCTCTGGACCAATGGTTCGACGCGCTCGGCATTCGCCCGGTCATTCGCGGCGAGTTCTCCGACAGCGCCCTGCTCAAAGCCTTCGGACAATTCGGAGACGGCCTGTTCGCCGCCCCTAGCGCCGTCGAAGACGATGTCAAACGGATGTACCACGTCTCCGTCGTCGGGAGAGATGACTCCCTGCGAGAACGCTTCTACGCCGTCTCGGTCGAAAAACGCCTCAAACACCCCGCCGTCGTCGCCATCTCTGAAGCCGCGAAGACGACGCTGTTTCGCTAGCTCGTGTGGGCATTGCCCTTAGGCGACCGGCAAGAACCGTCTGCCACTACGCAGCTCCGTTCAAGCAGTCGAGCCTCAGGCTCCCGGCCGATTTCTCGCCACAGTTCAAAGCCCTCCTCTAAACCGCTGCCATCGGCGACATCCGCCGCAGCGCGTCCTGGCCCTCCTCGCGCACGGCGATTTGTGCCGATCGCCAGCCTCATTCTGACTCGTTGCACCGTAGACGCCGCACGAGCGTCTTGCATGATGCAGTCCGGTTTCGAGTCCTCATCGCTTTTTTCGTTAAATTTCATCAAGGCTCATGCCCGTCGCAGTCGATCCTGACGGAGCCGCGACCAGTGCGCGGTGGCTCGTGCTTGCGTCGAGCGTTCTGGCCGAACTAGTCGCTTCCACTCAGGGATGAACGATGCGCAACCGCTTGCAACTGTTTACTGGCGACGACGATGTTGCCACCGCGACGGCAGAACAAGTCACCGTTCGTCTGGGAGACATTTCCCGGGCGCTGCGCGATGCGATGCGGTGGAACCGTACTTGGTTGGATGACTTCGAGGACGATGAAGTCCAAGTTTCTCCCGACCTCTACGACATCATCTCGGCCTACATGCGACTTCGCCCCGGTGCGTGAAGAAGTCGCACGGAAGAACGCCGTTCCTTTAACCGCAAGCCAAAGGCGAGCGCGTTGTGGAACACGTTTCCGATGTTCTCACACTCCAGCACGCACGCCTTCGGCTTGCGGTTAAACGAGACCCGGAGCGTGTGCGGCCGATTCGCAGCGGGAGGGCGATACGATGTCACCACGCCGTGACGCCGAAGCCATCTGGCAAGCGGGAGTCGCCGCGGTCAATTCGTCGCTGCTCGTTCGCAACGCGGTGCGCTGTCGCGCCACGACGCTTGAGGTCTGCGGCGAGGCGTTCGATCTGACGAGCCTCGATCGGCTGATCGTTGTCGGCGCGGGCAAAGCCGGCGCGGGGATGGCCCTCGGTCTGGAGACGGCCCTCGGTTCGAGGCTGCTCGATACGAAGGTCACCGGCTGGATCAACGTTCCCGCCGATTGCGTCCGACCGCTGCATCGCATTCACCTCCACGCGGCGCGACCTGCGGGCCTTAATGAGCCAACAGCCGCAGGCGTGTTCGGCAGCGAGCGGATCCTCGAACTCGTTGCCTCACAGCGCGAGCACGATCTGTGTCTGGTGCTGATCTCGGGTGGAGGGAGCGCCCTGTTGCCGCTCCCTCTCGACGGGATCCGCCTCGCCGACAAACAAGCGGTGACCCGGCATCTCAGTCGCGCCGGGGCCACGATTCACGAACTGAATGCAGTGCGCAAACGGTTGTCGCGCATCAAGGGTGGCGGACTGTTGCGCGCGGCGACGGCGGGACGGATGATCGCTCTCATCATCTCCGACGTGATCGGCGATCCGCTCGACGTGATCGCTTCGGGGCCGACCGTATGCGATGACGGCACTGCCGCCGACGCGATCGATGTTCTAAACCGATTCACTACGCCAATGCCCGGCGATCCCGTTCCAGCCTCTGTTCGGAACGTACTCCGTGCGCAAGCCGAATGCGGCCAGGCTCGCGAGCTGCCGCGAATCTCCTGTCGCAACGTCATCGTCGGCAACAATGAGACCGCTCTGAACGCCGCCCTTGCACATGCGAAGTCGCTAGGGTTTGAAGTCCGATCGCTCGGAGCTGGACGAGGCGGCATTGCGCGTGATGTGGGCGTCGAACTGGCCGAACTCTGCCTCGCCGCGCGGCGCGAGTCACTCGACCATCCGATCTGCTTCATCGGCGGAGGCGAACCGGTCGTGAAGCTCGTTCCCACAGAACAGCCTCGCGCGGGAGGACGCAATCAAGAGCTGGCTCTCGCGGCGACCTGCCGACTCTGGAACGACGGTCTCGACGGACTGGCGATTCTTTCGGGAGGAACCGATGGCGAGGACGGCCCCACCGACGCGGCCGGTGCCGTATGCGATGCGATCGTGCGCGAAGCGGCCCAACAGCGCGGCCTCGATCCCGCAGCGTTCCTCGCGATCAACGATTCGTACACGTTCTTCAATCAGACGAACGGCCTGCTGCAAACCGGCCCCACTCACACCAACGTCATGGACCTGCAAGTCGCCGTCGTTCATCCCCCGCAATGATGTTGGGGCGGCTCACCAAGCTCAACCGTTGTTGATGCGTCAGTCCTTGGCACCGCCTCACGGGCCACGTTACAAACAGCCCGCCTCGTCGCACAACGTCCTCGCCCTGCCCTGTCTTTGAAGCTGCTCAATGTCTCTGCGTGTCTCGAATCTGCGGCTCTCGGTCTCGGTGCCGGAAGCCGAACTGCCGCAATACCTCGCCGAGCGGCTAGGGGTTCCGGTCGAGGCACTCGCGCGGTGGCGCGTCCTCAAAAAGAGCCTCGATGCGAGATCGGCCTCGGACCTGCGGTTCGTTTACACGACACTCGTCGATCTGCCCGATGAGGTTCTGCAATCGCCCGCCGTGCAACGGCAGTTGCACGGAGATGTGCGGCACTTCACGCCTCCCACGTTCGACGATCGGTCGCCCGGCACATTGCCAATGCCCGAGCGACCGATCGTGGTCGGATCAGGCCCCGCCGGGTTGCTCGCGGGCTATTACCTCGCACAAAAGGGCTATCGTCCGCTGATCCTCGAACGCGGGCTGGCCGTGAAGGAACGAGTCCCCGCTGTGCGCGACTTCGATCGTGGCGGCGCGTTCGACCGCGAGAACAATTATCTCTTTGGCGAAGGAGGCGCGGGCTGTTTCAGCGACGGCAAGCTGACCTGTCGTATGGAAGGACCGGATGTCGAATGGGTTCTCGAACGGTTCGTCGAGTGTGGCGGTCGCGCTTCGATCGTGTACGAGAACCGACCGCATCTCGGCAGCAACAAGCTACCGATGATCTGCCGCAACTTCCGTCGCAAGATCGAAGCCCTCGGCGGTGAGTACCGCTTCGGCTGCTGCATGGAAGGGATCGACGTGCGCGATGGACGTGTCGTCGGACTGCAAACGTCGAGCGGCTATCTCCCGACGAATCACGTCGTGTTGGGGATCGGCCACAGTGCCCGCGACACCTATCAGATGCTGTTCGATCTGGGAGTCCCGCTCCTCCAGAAAGCCTTCCAACTCGGGCTGCGGATCGAGCAGCCTCAGGAACAGATCAACCGCCACAAGTACTCGCGGCCGGAATACCTGACGCTGCTCGGCGCGGCCGACTACACGCTGAACGCGCGCGGCGAGAAGGATGTCTTTACGTTCTGCATGTGTGCTGGCGGGGTCATCATCCCCAGCGTGAGCGAACCCGACATGTTCTGCTCGAACGGCATGAGCAACTCGCGCCACGACACGCCGTTCGCCAACAGCGGCGTCGTCGTGACACTGGAAACACACGAGTTCGACAGCCCGCATCCGCTGGCTGGTATGCACATCCAACAGCGGTACGAGGCCGAAGCGTTTCGGATCGGACGCGGAAATTATTTGTGTCCGATTCAGTCGGCCCAAGACTTCGTGAAAGGCCGCGCCCCGCACCCGTCCGCAAAACTCGACTGCTCCTACGAACGAGGCACGATTCCAACAGCCCTTGATCGTGTGTTGCCCCCCGTCATTGCCTCGGCCATCCGACGCAGCCTGCCGCTGATGGACCAGAAGCTGCGCGGCGACTTCCTCCAACACGCGATCCTCGTCGGCCCCGAGATGCGCGGCAGTTCGCCCATCCGCATTGATCGCGATCTGGTCTCACGCCAGTGCCCGAACATCGCGGGCCTGTATCCCGTCGGCGAGGGAGCCGGTTACGCGGGCGGCATCGTCAGCGCGGCGGTCGATGGACTGAGAACGGCTCGAGCCGTCGTCGGCCAGTTCGCTCCAGTGTAGGCAGCGGCGGCAATCCGCAAGCAGCCTGCTGGAAACGTAGCTGGGACGCCTCATCCGAGCGAAAAATAATGAGGAACGGACGGACGAGGCGTCCATCCGACAGCTCTTCAACAACCTGTCAGACGGGCACTCTTGCCCGTCGTATCGAAAAAAAGGGCGGGCAAAAGTGCCCGCCCTACTGACTCAGATTGCTGGTTACCTGCGGGCCAAGACTGTCTTCGCGGGTTGGGCTTCGTGTTGAACCAGCCACAGCAGAACGGGGTTGGCGATGTAGATCGTGCTGTAGCAGCCGGTCACGACACCGATGATCATTGAGAACGCGAAGCCGTGAATCCCCTCGCCACCGGCGATGTACAGGACCACCACTACGATGAACGTACTAAGTGCGGTGAGCAACGTTCGGGACAACGTTTGATTCACGCTTTGATTGATCATTTCGTAACTGATCTTGGGGTTCTTCCCCTTGATCTCGCGGATGCGGTCGAAGATCACGATCGTGTCGTTCAGTGAGTAGCCGACGATGGTCAGCAGGCACGCGATCTGGTTCAGGTTAATTTTAAAGTCTTCGAGCATGAACAGCGGCCCGATCGGCGTCTTGCTGAGATACGCTCCCAGCGCGATACAGCCGACCGTCACGAGCACGTCGTGGGCCAGTGCGGCGACTGCGGCGTAACCGAAATAGACCTTTTCAAATCGGAACCACATGTAAACTACGATCATCACGAGGCTGGCGATGATCGCCAGCAACGCATCGACTTTGGTGTTATTCGCGACGGAGGTTTCAAACGCATTCACTTCTTCAAACACGGGGGACGCCGCGAGGCGAGCCTGTACCGACTTGATACCAGCGTCCAGATCGCTGGCGATCACTTGGCGAGTCGTCCGCACAGTGAACTCGGTGAATTTCGGACTGTTCTCGACCTTGGTCCCCGCTTTTCTTGCCGCGTCAGCCTTCTCCTTTGCGGCGGGTTTCTCAGTGGCCGGACCGCTTGCCGACAGCAGAAGCTGAACGGATTCGTATTTCACGCGGTTTTTGTCCGTCTTGATCGCAGACAATTCCCTAGAGAGGTATTCGATGACGGTGGCCTCAGACACGGGTTCGCTGAACGTCAGTACGGTTTGGTTTCCGCCTTCAAAACGCTGTGAGCTGCCTTCGAGTTTATCCGTGATCGGAGCCACCGTGCTGTCGGCCAGCGTGACGCGGAACAGGGCATGTTGAGCGTCATCAAAGGCCTTATTGATTCCGCTCGACACGAGCGATTGGTCCTGCACGGGAGTTCTCATACGGAACCGTATGCCACTCGTCATCGACTGTTGTTCGCCATCGGAGGTCAGTTGTTCGAGGCTCACCCCTTCCGGAAAGATTTTCGGAGCGGACGGCTCGTTGCTCACCGCCACATCGTTCAGCCGTTTCCGCACGTCATCCATCGACTGCTTCTCAATGAATTGGAATGTGACCATCGTGCCGCCGCTGAAGTCGATGTCCATGTTGGCACTGCCACGCACGAACAAGGCCGCCATGCCTGCTGCGATCAGCAAACCAGAACCGGCAAAGGCCACGCCGCGCTTGCTCAAGAAGTCGATGTTCGTCTCGCCCAAAAATTGCATCATCTTGATCGTCTTGACCACTCGCTTGCGGTCGATGATTTCCAAGAGCAATTGGCCGAAGTAGAGACAGGAAAACATACTCATCAGCAGGCCGATGAACAGCGAGACGGCGAACCCGCGAATCAGGTCGCTGCCGATCATGTAGAGAATCGCGGCCGTCAGCAGCGAGGCCACGTTACCGTCGAAGATGGCGGAAAAGGCCCGGTCAAAGCCATTTTGAATGGCGATCCGCAGATTGGCACCACGAGCAAACTCTTCCCTCATGCGTTCATAAATCAGCACGTTGGAATCGACGGCCATCCCAATGGTGAGGACGATCCCCGCCAAACCGGGTAGCGTGAATGTGGCCGAGATGAAGGCCATCGCGCCGACGACCATCAGCAGGTTGAGTGCGAGACTCAAATCGGCCACGACCCCTGCGACCTTGTAGTAAATCAGCATGAAGCCGAAGACGCAGAATGCGGAGATCAGGATCGCGGTCACACCCTTTTTACGCACGTCGCCCCCGAGCAGCGGGCTGATGGTGAATTCGCTGATGGGCGTGGGATTTAGAGGGACTTCGAGGGCACCGGCGTTGAGGACGGCCACCAATTCCTCGACTTCCTTCATCGTGAAGCTGCCGGTGATTTCTCCCGCACTCGTGATTCGCGATTGAATCGTCGGAGCCGAACAAACCTTGCCATCGAGCAGAATGGCCAACCGTCGCCGGAAACCTTGTGTCGGGCCATTCTCAGAATCAGGCAAGTTGGCTTGGGTCAGGTTTCCAAAGAGAAAGGCACCACGTCCGTTGAAGTGGAAACCGACCGCCGGACGACCGTTGTTGTCCAACTGAGCACGGGCTTGCGTGAGGTGATAGCCCGTCACGGTCTGGTCAGGAAGTTCCTGTTTGATCAGAAACTGAAGGACTTCCACATCCTTTCCTTCCGCGTTTGGCAGCGTCACCACGCGCGAGCCAACGTTGCCGCCGGTGTCCTTTTCCTTGCCTTGGGAGGCATCTCGCCAAGCGGCAACGACACGTTCTTTGACAAACAACTCACGTTGGTCTTTCGGGAGCGCCTCGGCGGCTTTGACCAAATCCGGATGATCGACACGGTTCGCGAGGATGCCGAACTCAAGACTGCCGAGACGAGTGATCTTCGCCTTCATTTGCTCGACCAAATCGCGATCGACACCGGGAACAATGACTTCGATCCGGTCGGTACCGACGCCGCGCACGGTCATGTCGATCGTTCCCGACGGATTCACACGCTTCTTGATCGCATCGACCATTTGGCTGACGGTGGCTTTGTTGACGACCTTTTTCTGGGCTTGGGCTTCTTTCGTGTCGATCTGGTAGACCAGATTGGTTCCCCCCGCGAGGTCAATTCCGAAGTGCAGGGCATTCGTCCAACTCTGCCCTCGCAGCATTTCAAAGGCGAATGGCGACAACGACATGCTGATCGTCATCAACACCACGCCAATGCGATGCGAGAGATCAGGCAAACGCAGCAGTCGGGCGATCAGTTCGCCCATCAAAAACGGAACAGTCACCACGAGGGCAAGCATGGTGAGAATCAAGGCTTCGCGGCCCATCCATGCTGAGACTCCGGCGTCATTGGCGATGCGTGACAGGAGAAGAAACTGTGCAATTCCGTCCATTCGTGAGTTCCATTCCCTGTTCTAAGGTCTGATCTACTAAGTTCGAGTCAGTTCGGTTTGATAGTGTGTAAGTTGAATGATCGCCTGACGCAGAAGGAGAAATATCTGCGTGGAACCTCAGATCGTTTTCGGCGGCGTCTCAGCGGGAGGTTCGTCGGAGAACACTTCCGCGATCGCCGACTTGCGGAACTTGATCCGCGTGCTGTCATCGACCTTCAGAGTCACTTCCTTGCCGTCGGTCGAGACGTTGGCCACCGTACCGAAGATGCCGCCAATCGTGACCACGCGGTCGTTCTTCTTGAGATTGGCGAGTCCCTGATCGCGACGATTTTGATCGCGGCGCTTGGGGGAACTCATCACGAAATACAGCACGCTGATGACCGCTAAATACGGCAGCAACACTGTCCAGGGTGAAGGCCCGAACGCTCCCGCTGCAGGTTCCGCATCGGCAAGCAATAAGTTCCACATCGACGACACAAGCATGAGTTTCAGCAAGTCCTACAGGCTACGGGCGATCCGGCCAAAAACGAGGCGGCATCTTAGACGGACATTTCCCAACGGGCAAGTTGATCGGCTCGGAACTCCGTTGCTCGGCCTGCACGGATCGCGACTCGCAGGTCGCGAAGCAGCCGCTGATAAAACGTGAGGTTATGCAGTGAGAGCAGGATCGGGCCGAGCATCTCACCCGCGATGAACAAGTGCCGCAGGTACGCGCGGCTGAACTTCTGGCAGGCAAGGCACTCGCAATCGGGGTCCAATGGTTCCGAGTCAGTCCGATGTTTGAGGTTCCTCATTTTGACGCTCCCTCGACTGGTGAAGGCCGTTCCGTTGCGACCGTTGCGCGTCGGCATGACACAATCAAACAAGTCGATCCCACGCAGAATCCCTTCAATGAGGTCGATCGGCCGACCGACGCCCATCAAGTAGCGAGGCTTGTCCGTCGGCAGCATCGGCACCGCGTCATCAAGCGTCGTGTACATCGCGGCCGGCTCTTCCCCGACGCTCAGTCCGCCGATCGCGTAGCCGGGGAAGTCGAGCGGCAGGAGACCTTTCGCGGAATGTTCTCGCAACGCGATATTGGTCCCTCCCTGCACGATGCCGAACAACGCTTGGTCATCGCGCCGCTGAGCGTCTCGACACCGCGCGGCCCAGCGTGTCGTCCGATCGACCGCTGCGAGCAACTTTTCATACGGAGCGTCATGCGGCGGACATTCATCCAAACACATGATGACATCCGCCCCGAGCTGCTCCTGCACGAGAATCGCCTGGGCGGGAGACAGCTCCAACAAGCTGCCGTCGATGTGCGACCGAAAGACCACCTTGTCGTCGTCGAGCTTGCGTCGCGTGGCGAGGCTGAAGATTTGGAAACCGCCGCTGTCGGTCAGCATCGGGCCGTCCCAACCCATGAACTTGTGCAGTCCCCCGAGCTCCGCGACGACTTCCGAGCCGGGTCGCAGCGCGAGGTGATACGTGTTCGACAACACCATCTGAGCGCCGGTCTGCTGCAGTTGATCGGGAGTCAGCCCCTTCACCGTGGCGAGAGTTCCGACGGGCATAAACGCGGGAGTCTCGACCACGCCGTGAGGCGTCACCCACCGACCGACTCGCGCGCCGGTCGCCGGATCGACGGCATCGAGATGAAATTGAAACGCAGACACGAACGAGAAAACTCCTGCGAGAAGGCACAACTCACCAGTCAGCAGCCTGCTGAGTGGGCGGGAAGATACAGAGGCTTGATCGCATCGTCAGGGGTCAGGTGGTTCAAAGTTCACTTTTCGCGGCGAAAAATGAACTTTGAACCACCTGACCCCGGCTCTCGCGGACGAGACACCGCGCAGAAGAGTCGCCGAATTCGCTGAGATCGTCCGGACCAAGGGGGTCCGGACTACAGCCGCGCATCACGCCAGCATCTCCGAGATCACGCGGCTCGACTCGGGGACGATGGGGATCGGGCGGCCGGTCTTGTCGGGTAGGAACTGGTGCGGATCGACGCCGAGCAAGTGGTACATCGTGGCGAGGACATCCTTCGGGCCGACGGGGTTCGAGACAACTTCGCCCGCGTGCTTGTCGGTCGCGCCGACGACTCGTCCGCGGGCGATGCCGCCGCCGGCGAAGAGGGCCGAGTACGCTTGCGACCAGTGATCGCGTCCGCCTCCTGCCGACCCATTGATCTTCGGCGTGCGACCATGCTCGCTGATGCAAACCACCAGCGTGTCATCGAGCATCCCGCGCTGTTCCAGATCGAGGACCAGTCCTGAGAACGCTTTGTCCAAGCCGGGCAGAAGCTGGTCGGTCATGCGTGGGAAATGATTCCAGTGCGTGTCCCAAGCGTCTCCCGCCAGACCGTACTCGTCCCAGAAGACGCTGACGAGCCGAGTCCCCGCCTCCAGCATCCGCCTCGCAGCGAGACACGATTGCCCGACGAGCGTCATGCCGTACAGCTCGCGCGTGGCGGCCGATTCTTGTCGCGAGTCGAGTGCCTCACTGACTTGCTTCGATTGGAGCAGCGAGTAAGCCATCTGTTGGAAGCTGTTCAGCGAACGACCGCGATCCGTCTTTTCAAGATCACGTCGCACGAGGTCCATCTGCGACAACAACGATCGGCGGCGGTCGAGTCGGTCGAGCGTCAGCGTCTCGGGAAGCGAAGTCGATGACAAACGGAAGTGTGCGTCACGTTCACAGCCGACGTAGGGATCGAAGACTTCGAGGTCCTTCTTCTCACCAAGCGTCTTGTAAACCGAGCGATCCGCCTTCCCGAGAAACTCGGTCCAGACCGGGTTGTAGGTCGCGCCGAGATAGCTCGCGTAAGGACCGGCTCGATGGACTTCGCCCGTCCGCTGCGTGCTGAAGGGAAACGGCAAGGCGACGTTTTGAGGGAACTCGGCCAAGCCGCCTCGTCGCGCCCGATCAACATATTCGACGACGCTGCCAAAGTACGGATGGTGTCGTGGGTCGGAGGGGCTCAGCTCCATGTTCGTGTCGATGGCGGGAGTACCGGTCATCGCGTAAGCCACGCCGTGGATCGGGTACTCGTGATGCAGCGACCTGAGCACTGTCACGCGATCCATCATCTTGGCCATGCGCGGCAGGTGTTCGCAGACATCAAGTCCCGGCAATGACGAGGCGATCGGCTGCATCGTCCCGCGAATCTCAGCCGGTGCGTTCGGCTTCATGTCCACTGTTTCCATCTGACTCGGCGAGCCATACAGAAACAGGATGATGCACCGCTTGGCCGAGCCGAAACCGTCGGGCAACTTGGCGATGCGGTCGAGTGCCGCGTTCGTCACCCCCGCGCGACTGGTCTCCGCTGCGCGAGCCGCATCCGCCGCGAACAATTGCGGCAGGCTCAACCCGAGCAACCCGGTCCCGCCCACTTCAAGTAGTTCGCGCCGAGTCACTCCGTTGCACAGGCGTCGCGGGGAACTGAGGACTCGCAGCATGAGCAGGCTCCTGAATCGAACACACGGCAAACTGCCCATCGAAAAAGGTAGGGTAAGCGTCTCGCTTGCCCGTGATCGCAGTTTCATACGACCGAGAACGGGTAAGCGAGTCGCTGACCCTACGGCTGAGGCATCGATTGCATCTTATGCCGACGAATCGGGAAGGCTCAAGCCGGGTGTCACTTCTTCTTGAGCGGCTTATCCGCGCCGCCTGCCGTTTTCTCGGCGGCCCACCACAAATGCCATGTTCGTTCGTCGTAGCCGAAGTCCCGCTTGGTGATCTTCTGCAAGCTCGCCAGCACGTCCTGATTCCAGTGGTCTACTTTGACGAGGACCAATTTCTTGGGAGCCGCCGGTGCCGTGCTGTCGAGAACGATTGCTCCCTGCGGCAATTGCCCCGTACGCATCGCCGCTTCGACTTCAGGCGGCAGGTTGCTGGAGTTGCCGCCGAACGTCCCGTCAGTGCGGTAGCTGTAGGATGTGCCCGGTCGTTCATTGGTCGGGACGCTGTAGCGGTGTGTCGTCACCAGCGCGTCGATCAACGGCGCGATGGCCCGTTCGTCTCCGACTCGCCCGAGTGCAGCGGCGGCTCGACTGACGATCGTGTTGTACTCGCTCCTCAACTCCTTGATGAACGCGGCCTGTGCCTGTTCAAACTTGTCGGAGCCGATCGCGTTGAGCGACGTGTAACGCACCTCGGGGTCCACGTCGAACAACGCCAGCTTCACCAATCCCGAAGCCGCTTTTCCACCGGATAGCTTGGAGAGAAGGCTTGCTCCCATGAGCCGTAAGTCACGGCGAGAGTCCTCGCACAAGAACCGAATCACGGCGGGGGCCGCCTGGATCTCGTCAATCTGCTGAAGTGCGACCAGTCCCTGCTGACGACGTTCTTCGTGGCGGCCGATGATCCAACCGTGCCACAGCTTGATCTTTTGGAACCACTCGCGCTCCTGCCCCAACTCAGCGGTCGTCTTCTGCAGAACATCGAGTTCCTGCGTCGTGACGTAACGCCCCTTGTATTTGACGTAGCCTTGAGCGGCCATCATTTCGTCCCGATCAACCCAACCACCATCGTTCCAGACGCGACCGAGCGCCACCTGAGCCTTCTCATGATTGGCATCGTGTTCGACCACCTTGAGCAGATGTACTTCCCGCTGCCGCGACAGCCCGTTGAGTCGGCACCATTCGGCCAGTCCCCAGTGAGCCTCCAGTGTGTCGGCCACGCGCCGGGCTTTGGACTCGTACTCTTCGACCACCATCGGGCGCATCGAGACGAACAGTGTGTCGCTCTTCAAGACGACAACCGTCGCCCCCGTCAGCGACTCCAGTCGAATCGACTCCGCAGGCACTGCACCGGTCGCTGGCGAGCGGACAATCCGTCCACGCAGCTCACCGCCGTTGGCCAACTTGACCAGATCGGCTGGAGCGGGCGAGGCCGTCAGCAACACAAGCAACCCCGCCACGAAGACGATCCCACAGAAATGCCCTTGGGCCGGCTTTCGATTGCATCGCAGGAGAAAAGCAGACTTAGTCATGATCTCGCCACAGCACCAAGGGCAGACAGACATTTAGATGAACGACAAACCAAGGCGTCAGGATTCTACGAACGGCGAATCGACGTTCGCAAGACGCTGCTGTTGATCGCCGGTGTTTATGCCTTACGCGGGATGAAGAGCGCGCATTTCATGCTAACCCGAAGCGTGAACGAGGACGCGTGTTGAATCCTCGCTTACGCTTCGGGTTAGTGTCAGCGTCTGCCGCGTGAGGTATTTGCCTGACGCGGTCATCGTCGAGTCGGCCTGATTGATACGGCAATGCAGTCGAACTGGCGTCTTCGGAATAAAAGTTTGTTGCCAGTTCGTCTGGCGAACGGTTTTGCCGGATGGGTAGCATTCGCCGCACTCGCGGATGCTAACTGCCGCTCCGAGAGGCGGACGTTCGTTCACCTTTCCCTCGCGAAAGGCCGACGCAACACGACGACATTCTGCTTCGCCTCAACGTATTGCTCTCAATAGCCTGTTTACGAACCGTAGGGTTGACGCCCCGTCCGTCCGTTTTCAACTGAAGTTTTGCTCGGACGAGATGTCCAAGCTACGTTTTTCAACAGGCCGTTAAGCCCTTGGCTCCGAAGATGGGTTCTCACAGAGACTGCGGGTTCCCGCGAACCACGCCAGTCCCGCGAACCCCGAAAGTGCAAACATGACAACTTGGAATCGCGTCGTGGTGGGGAGCGTCTGTTGGGCGCTGTTGTCGGGCGTCGCAATGGCTCAACGCCAAACGGCCGACAAAGTTTTGCCGACTCAACAGCAGTTGAGCCGGTTCGGTTTGGAGCGGGCTTGGTGGGGTCAGGCCACGCTCAATCCCAGCCGCGACAAAGTGCGGCACGTCACCGTGGACGAAGACATTGTCTACATTCAGGCGTCATCTGGTTCGACCACGGCGTTCAACTCGGAAACGGGCGAACGACTCTGGGCGATTCAATTGGGGCGTTTCGACCAACCGAGCTTCGCGGCGGTCTCGAATGAAGACCTCGCACTGTTCGTTGTCGGCTCGACGATGTACGGCATTGAGAAAGCGACCGGAAAAACGGCGTGGACGCTCATTCTGCCGGGCCAGCCTTCAACCGGCCCCTCCGTCGATGACAACCAAGTCTACGTCGGTACGTTGGACGGCAGCGTTTATGCCTTCAGCCTTCGGAAGATTCGGCGGCTCTACCAAGAGCAGCGGCTGCCGCAATGGTCGCACGAGGCGTTGGCATGGCGTTACCAAGCTGGAAAAGAAGTGACCTCGCCACCCATCGTGACGGGACGCGTGGTCAACTTCGCGAGCCGCGATGGTTCGCTGTACTCGGTCAGCGCGGCAGACCGGAAGCTCGTCTATCAGATGGAAACCGACAAGCCGATCGTGGCTCCACTGGCCCGCTCGGGCAAGCTGCAGTTTTTGGCGTCCGAAGACTTCACGTTCTATGCGATCAATGTGGACAACGGTCGCGTGATTTGGGAATTCACCTCCGGGCTACCGATCCGCCGCGCTCCCTACGTCGTGGCGAACGACTTGTTTGTGATGCCCGATCGCGGCGGCATGTACTGCCTCGATGCATCCACGGGGACGCAGCGGTGGTGGCAGCCGAACCTGATTCGCTTTCTGGCCATCGCGGGTGACGCGATGTACGCCTCGGATGAAGACGGCAACCTGATCAAGACCAACAAGGCGACCGGCGTCATCGCGGGGTCGTATCCCCTGCGAGCCTTCTCAGTCAAAGTCTCTAATGACCGTACGGATCGCATCTACATGGCGACCGAAAGTGGCCTGATCATCGCGCTGCGACAGAAGGGCGAGTCGCTGCCAACCTTCCACAAGTTTCCAGACCGACTGCCAATCCTGCCATTGGTTGAGCCGGAAGAAGGAACCACGGAAGAGGCCAAACCTGCTGACGAGGCCAAGCCTGCTGCGGACGCGGCAACTGATGACAACGCGACCAATTGATATGAGTGGCATTCTTTTTCGCAGGTAGCGACTCGGGGCGTCAGTCAGGCTTCCAACTCACGGGCCGGGTTTTGTATAGTCCGCCCCCGCTTGAACCGGCCCGGCCATTCGCGTTCGCTTTGCAGTGTGCAATGCGTGGCAAATTGGTGCTGTTTGCCAAAGCCACCTTACGTGTGAGTCGCCTGAACCATGAAGACTCCTCTCGCTGAACGACCTCGCCGGATGCGTCTCTGCTTTCATCCCCATGCCTATGTCTTTCTTTCAGAAGCACTGAAGACCGCTCAAGAGATCGCGGGCAGTCAACACGCCAGCGAACGCCTTGATGAGACTCATCACATCTCCGGCCAACAACTGCTGGAAGGCGTGCGAGTCCTCGGGCTGCGGCAGTACGGTTCGATGGCTCCCGTCGTCTTCCGTCACTGGGGCCTGCAAACCACCGACGACTTCGGTCGCATGGTTTTTGAAATGATCGAACGGGGCGAAATGAGAAAGTCCGAGCACGATCAGCTCAGTGACTTCCACGCACTCTTCACTTTCGACGAAGCCTTCTCCGAAGGCTACCGCATCGACGTAACCAAGGCGTTCCGCCGACTGTGAACCGCCGTGCTCTGCGTGCATCCCGATAGGACGCAGTCGATTCAAGATTGCTTGATGCCCTCACGACTTCGGCAACGCGTGGTGGCCTCGCGACTCGTATGCGGCGTTGCCGCTCACGACAGCCGCCGCTCGCCTTCATGATTTTGTCCCAAAAATCGACAAAATCATGACCCGCAAAATCATGCCGAGGCTACCCTGCAAAAAGCAACTCGTCGCTTGTCCTTCAGCATGTGAACGACCGAATACTCATCAGCACTCAGCCGCCGCGCCCTGCTCCTTGCACGCTTCCCAAGCTTCGTGCGATTCGTGATCGCCGATGACGATCTCGAAGCCAAGATCGGCCACCATTTTGAAGTCGTCTTCGGCGGGCTGGCCCTTCGTGGTGAGGTAGTCGCTGACGAACATCGAGTTCGCGGCGTACAGGCCCATCGCCTGCATCGACCTCATGTTCACTTCGCGTCCGCCAGAAATGCGCAGTTCCACGGTCGGGTTGACCATGCGGAACAAGCAAAGTGTCTTGAGGCAGTAACGCGGGTTCAAGTCCCACTTCCGTTCGAGCGGCGTGCCGTCAATCGAGTGCAGGAAGTTCACGGGTGTCGAATGAACGCCCAAGCCACGCAGCTCGAACGCCACGTCGATCAGATCGCGTTCGGACTCACCCAGCCCGACGATCAAGCCGCTGCACAATTCCATTCCGGCGTTACGAACGTTCTGCAACGTCTTCAGTCGGTCTTCGTAGGTGTGTGTCGTGCAAATGGTGTCGTGGAACGCGCGGCTCGTATTGAGATTGTGATTGATCCGATCGACGCCCGCCGCCTTCAGCTTTCCGGCTTGCTCTTCATTCAGCAGCCCGAGACAGCAGCAGATGTGCAGGCCGAACTTGTCCTTAATTTTGGTGACCGTGCTGGCGATGTGATCGACTTCGCGGTTACTTGGCCCGCGTCCGGAGGCCACGATGCAGTATGTCCGCGCCTGAGACGCCACGGCGCGCTCGGCACCTTCCATCAGCTTGGCTTCGTTGAGCAGCGCGTAACGCGGAATCTCGGCTTCTGAAATGATCGACTGCGAGCAGTAGCCGCAGTCTTCCGGGCAGAGGCCGCTCTTGGCGTTCTTCAGGAAGTACAGATGGACCTTCTTACCGAAGTGCCTGCGGCGGATGCGATACGTTGCCGCGAGCAACTCCAGCAACTCGTCATCGCTCGACTGCAGGATCGACAGCCCTTCCTCCGCCGTCAGTTCGTGACCATCGAGAACTCGGTCTGCCAGTTCGTGCCAGTTGGTCGTCCCATTCTCAACGCAGAGCGAGTCGTTCATCAAACGCGGTCCCTTCCAAAATCGTGAAGCCAGTCCGGCCCAGCGGCCAGCGGGGCGAGAGTCTAGCCACCGACTGCAAGTGCGGACAACCAACCGCAACGAAGACGTTCCGACAGAACTCAGAATCGGGCGAAATGAGGCTATCGTCCGGCCCCCTTGGTCTGGACGATGCCTGCAAATTCAACGGATTCGGTTGGTCGCCTGCGCGAGGTCTCTTCCGGACCAAGGGGGCCGGACTACGACTTCAACTCCCGCTTGAAAACAGCGACCAAACTGGTCGTGACGCATTTTCCGTCCTCACCTAGAATCCGGCACGAACTGCCGATCCTCGCTGGTTTGAGGCAATCGCCGCCCGGCGCGAGGCATCGTTTTACGGAGCAGGCAGACAACGAGGGGCGCGACGATGCAAGTCGAACGGAGCGACGAAATGAACGTGCAAACACAACGGACTTGGATGTGGATCGTTGTCTTGGGGGCGACCTGCGTGGCGAACGCGGCCTCGGCCGCACCACCTCCCAGCGTGAAGGAGACGATGGCCTTCGTTCCCAAGCAGCGGGATGTCGAGTTCGAGACTCCCAAGCCCGAGGAGTACGCCAAGTGCAAAGTGGAACTCGACCGCAAGGGGAAGGTTTCCGGCTGGGTGGTCCTCGGCGTGAACGGCCAGATCCTGCGGAAGTTTCTCGACACGGATGGCGACGGGAAGCTCGATCAGTGGCGCTACTTCAATCACGGGATTGAGGTCTATCGCGACATCGACACCAACGACAACGAGAAAGTGGATCAGTCGCGCTGGCTGAATCTCGGTGGCTCGCGCTGGGGGATCGACCAGAACGAAGATGGTCGCATCGACATGTGGCGCATCCTGTCGGCGGCCGAAGCGTCGAAAGAGGCCGTCCGCGCGATGGTCTCCGGTGACGACGCGGCTCTGCAATCGGTGATGGTAACGGCCGAAGACCTCAAGGCTCTGGGGCTCAATCAGGCGATGGCCACGAAGCTGCTGGAGTCGTCGGCCGACGCGGGTAAAAAATCGCGTGCGATCCTCGCCAAGAGCAAGTCGCTCACCGGTCAAACGAAGTGGTCGCGGTTCGATGCGTCGATGCCGAGTCTCATTCCCACCGACGATGAAAAGGCAACTGCCGATTTGCTTGTTTATGAAAACGCGGTTGCCATCGTTGAGACTCAAGGCAAGTACGCTGCAGTCCAAGTCGGCGAGATGATCCGCATTGGCGAGGTCTGGAAACTGACGCAGGTTCCGCAGCCGATTGAAGGCGAAAACGGGTCCATCGTCACCGCAGGCGGCATCCTGATGCAGCCACTGATGGCAGCAAACAACGCGGCGGGCGGAGCGGCCGGCCCCGGAGCTTCACCCGAGGTCGAAAAACTGCTGGGTGAATTGGTCAAGATCGAGCAAGGATTGACGCAACCCAACGCCGATCGCGCGGCCGTGAAAGCCTTGATGGCACGACGCGGCGATCTGCTGAATCAAGCAATCAAACTGGCCGAGACTGACGACGAACGGCTGCTCCTCACGAAGCAGCTTGTGGACGGCTTCGCCCTCGCCGCGCAAGTCGGCACGTATCCCGAAGGGGCCGCCGATTTGAAAGCGATGGAACAAGACTGGCGTCGCAAGTCGCCCAAGTCGCCGCTCGTTCCTTACGTCGTCTATCGCCGGATTCAGGCTCAGTACTACGTCGGCTTGCAGGAGTCGGACAAGCCGGCGGAAGTTCAGAAAGACTGGATCAAGGGCTTGGAAGAATTCATCGCCGATTTCAGCGACTCCGAAGACTCGTCCGATGCGATGCTCCTGCTGGCACATCACGAAGAGTTGAGTGCTCGTAGCAAGGAGGCGACCGAGTGGTATCAACGCCTCGTGAAAGAGAAGCCCAAGACCGAAGCGGGTCAACGTGCGGTAGGTGCCTTGCGCCGCCTTGACCTCAATGGCAAGCCGCTGGTTCTGACAGGGCCGGGCTTAGATGGCGGCACGATCGACATGCGCAGCCTGCGCGGCAAGAACGTCCTCGTCGTCTTCTGGTCGAGCGAATACAAAGTCTGCGAAGACGACCTGCCTGACCTGCGGGCACTCTATCAGGCCCACAAACCCAAGGGGTTCGAGATCGTCGGCGTCTGCCTCGACATGAACAAAGCCGCCGTCAAACCGTACCTCGCCCAACACAAGATGAACTGGCCGCAGCTCTATCAGCCGGGAGGACTCAGCAACCCGATGGCGCTGGGCTACGGAGTCATCTCGCTCCCCACGATGTTCCTCGTCAACGCCGAAGGAGTCGTCGTCAGCCGCAACACCTCGGTACAGGAAGTGAAGACAGCCCTTACGCCCAAGGCTGCGGCGGGTAAGTAGGCTCTGCATTGAAACTCACCCCACCGGGCTTGCCCC
>Ga0114966_10001799_pt1 | contig 19526 bp, 28 predicted proteins | sample M_130207_XF_Meta_FD_87029 | JGI IMG/M metagenome (GOLD analysis project Ga0114966, IMG submission 87029) | Freshwater microbial communities from Lake Montjoie, Canada to study carbon cycling - M_130207_XF_MetaG | ecosystem: Environmental > Aquatic > Freshwater > Lake | place: Lake Montjoie...
CAGTGAAATCATAATTAACATGAAGTTCGTGGTAGTAAATAGAAGCATCAAAACCAGCATCTAATTGACCTTTATTAACAGCATCGGTAGGGTTAACACCGTCAGCCATATCAATAATCTTGTTAGCTTGCATATCTATTTGAGAATTGATCTCAACTATTCTAGAAGTGATAGTAACTGCACCTCTTGTTCCAGATGCAGTAGTACCTGTACTTAATGCAACATCACCAGAAGGACCAGTACCAGTATTGTTACCTGTATAAATAGAAACATTACCTGTCTTACCAGAACCCGCGTTATTACCAGAGAAAAAATCAGCAATACCAGTATCAGCAGAAGAACTACTGTTAGTAATTGGACCAGATCTCATTCTAGCGGCACCAGAAGCACCTAATCCAGCTTGATCCCCTGATCTCACGACTATATTACCAGTAGTAGCAGTAGAAGATGCATTTATCAAAGAACCAGAAAATAGTGTAGCAATACCAGAAGCACCAGTTGCTGTTGCTGCAATACTACCAGAGTTAATTTGAGCATTACCAGAAGCACCACTGCCAGCTAAAATACTACCAGTAGAAGCAGCAACAATACCGGAGTTACCTTGTGTAGAAACGCTACCAGAGTTAATTTGAGCATTACCAGAGTTACCCGTTACAGCTTGACTAGAGCTAACACTAACGCTACCAGTGTTTCCACTTACTTGAGCGTTACCAGAAGCAATTTGAACAGCACCAGAATTAGCTCCGCTTGTGTAACCAGAAGTAATAACCGTTTTTTTAGAATCGTTTCCAGCGAACGTTCCTAGTTGGTCGGCTGATTGGACGTACAGTTGATCAGTCGAACCATCTTTAGGTGTGATCACAGAGTAACCTGCGCCCCATGGATTACCAATAACAATGTCATTAGCTTCAATAGCAGCAGCTCCAGCAACTGTGATATCTAAAAGACCTGACATCGTATCGCCAGTTTTACTTACTTTATCATCTAATGCTAATTGAGTATCATCACTTATAGGTTTGTCGGCATCACTTGTATTGTCTACGTTTTCAAGGCTCAGCTGAGTTTTTGTAACTGAGTGAGGGTTGTTTGTGGCTGTGACATGGTTTGTTAAATCTAGCTGAGAAGCTTGTCTAATTCTTAAATCCATCTCATGCTTAACTGGATCTGAGAATAATCCCAAAGTTTCAACCATGTACTGAACACTATTTACAGATGCTGCAGAGTTTGAGCCGAAAGAAACTGTTAGAATTTGTTCTGTAGGAAGCCTATCTCCGACAGACTGTTCCGGAATTAAAGCCAGATTAATTCTTGGAAGTTCTGGATGAACAGGAGGATTTACTCCTGCATAAACTAAATATTGTTTTCCAACTACCGGGGTAGGAGTCATTGGTCCGTCGTAAACAACTCTAGAGTGAGCAAACCCCGGAATTACGTCGCCAGTTCCTGTAGGAAATGTATAAATTGCAATAATTGGAGAAGCTGCCCCAGATACTGCGTCAAAAGTCATTACAGCATAGGCTGATTTAAAATCGCCTAAAGTTATATTACCTTGGCTTGTACCATCAAAATAATACCAGTTTATCTTTTGTCCAGCTATTGAATTTTTAAAATACCAACCGTCTCTAATTAACGTGGAAGGGTCTTTTATACCCGGTTGTCCATCTGCATAAACTTGCGTATTATTTTCGTAAGCGTAAACTGTTAAAACTTCGGCACGATCTTCAATAGGAATAATTCTGTCGTCTAAAGCGTCTAATGCATCCTGAGTGTCGTCGCTTATAGGTTTGTCGGCATCGCTTGTATTGTCTACATTTTCTAAACCTATATCGCTCTTATCTAAGACTACGTCTCCAACTTGAGTATTTACAGAAGTTACTAAAGAAGGAGATGCTTCTACATAAGTAGCTCCATCCCAAGCATATAACTTTGCAGTATCAATAGCAAAATATAAGACGTTAACAGATCCAGTTGGAGGAAAACTAACAAGATCTGGATATTGAGAGATTCCCCCTCCTCCACCAGAACCAGATATATAACCTATTCTTAGTAGTGTATTTGCCATAATTAATGCCTTTGTTTTCCAGCGTAAAATATTCTAGAGATATCTATAGAACCCGATGTTACAAGTACTTTTACACGTACATATAAGGAACCAGCTCCGTTTATATCCCATATATGACTTCCAGATGAATCTGTAATTCTTTGATAGGACTCTGTTAAATCTGAAAAATTAATATTATCAGAAGAAAATTGGAGAATCAGTGTCATATTAGGAGAAACTCCATTTTCATACGTAACCATTATTGAAAATTCAGCTTCTCTATCATCTAAAGAAAAAGATGGAGAAGTCCAATCAACATTTACAGTTTGTGAACCTTCTAATATTTCTTTAAGTCTTATACTATCTAATATACAACCCATTTATCCCTCTTTTTTTTTAGAAGTTAATTTTCTTCCAAAATATAATCCAGCACATGCATAAAAAAATTGCAATGCATTATCTATATCTACTCCATCAACTAATTTTGCTATTTTATTTAAAAGACCAAATATAACTAGCCCAGAAGATATCACCAAAAGGGTAAAAGATGCAGAGGGCTTTTGAGATAACGCATCTCGTAATACTGGAACTGGTATGCCTTTTTTAGTACACCATTCAGCAAACTGTGACTTAGGATCTTTTAGACTCTTCACTTACCTTTTTCCCTTTTTCCAATCTTCAAAATTATAAACTTCTGCATGAAATACAGTGCTATCGTCATATAATATCGGCATAGATCTTAAGTATGTTCTATAAGATCTATACTCTTTTCTAAGATCGGTATCTATATCTGCATCTGCAAGCTGGGTCCAGTCAGAAGATTGCAATAAATAATTTCTTGTTTTTCTTATACATTTCCAAAAGTACTTGGTTTCTTGTTTAGCTACTTCCTCTATCTTTACCTCTATACCTTCAGAAATCTTAAATAATCTGGATAATTTTCCGTTTACAATCTCAGTTATCTCGTCAATAATAAATGGCTTTTGTTCATTGGTTAGATATCTCTCATCTACCCATTTTACTATACAATTCCAATGTCCAAAAGCTAAATGATAATCTCTATATAAAATTGCAAGCTCTGCAGATTCAAATTCTTTTATTTCTTCTTCTCCAGAATCTACATTTTTAATAAGTAACTTATACATAAATCTTCCTTACTAAAAATTCTTAGCCTTTTATAACTCTATCTTTAGCTACCTAACGCTATGCTTTAAACTTCTGTTTTTAACAACTTCCACACATAGTAGCTTTTTATTTAATTGACGTATATTTTCTTACGGTACAATACCATATTCATAAATAATTACAATACCAGTACCGCCAGCACCGCCAGCATTTGCGGAAGTATGCCCACCGCCTCCTCCTCCACCAGTATTTGCAATTCCTGCACTTCCAACACCAGCTACTGCTTTTGATCTACCGCCTCCGTTTAAGAAGGCACTATCTCCCCCCATTCCAGACCTTGTAGTTGAAAAGGGAGAATCCCCAGCTCCACCCGCAATAGATATAATAGTTCCTGCAGGGCTATTCGCTGTACCTCCAGCACCCCCTGCCCCATTTAAAGTATTACTTACTCCCGCACTTCCACCACCTGCAGTTACCGTAACCACGCCAGTGAAAGATGAAGCAATTCCTGCCGTAGCGGTTGCTCCTCCTGTCCCAACTACAACAGCGTATCCAGTTCCTGCTACGACAGTAAGAAGACTGCTATTATATCCCCCAGCACCGCCTCCAGAACCAGACATTGTTATTCCTGCCGCTCCCCCACCTCCACCGCCTCCGACAACGTGAACTAAAATTTTAGTTACTCCAGTTGCAGGAGTATATGTACCTGATGTTGTAAATTTAGTTACACTTTTTAAAGCCCCAGCTGCAACTAGGCTAGTGTAAGGATCTAAACCAATATATGTAGTCATAAAAATATCTCCTTCTTAATACAATGTTATGTAAAAGCTTCCTGTATATGTCGAGGGCACTGCTATGATATCAACTTTAACATAGTATCCAGCTGGGATATACGCTCTTGCTATTGTTCCATTGAGGATATCCCCATTTGCAAGTGATGCAAAGTTAAAACTCGGAAGAACGTCGAATATTGAAATCATAGTATCATAAGTAGGGTCAATAGCACCCGTACTTGGTAGTATCCTCGTATTAGCTGCATAAGAAATTCCGTTTACAGTACTAAATACTCCACCAAGAAGCAAGTTTCCGTTGGATGCAAATTCAAAAGATAGTACACCTACAATTACACCAGTAAACGTAACATTACTTGTTCCATCAGCATTTAGTTTATACATACCTGTACTTACTGGGGCTACAAAAATCGTATCGTCTGTGGCAACTTTAATTCTCCATATATCGGTTAATCCTGTAGGTAGAGTAAATGTAGGAGCACTAATTACAGCTCCTGTAGTTGAATTAAGTTTCACAATTTTTGAAGTTAATAATCCTCCCCCAAAGGCTGATGTACTAAAAGTACCACCTAGAACAATATTACCTTGATGTAGAGCTATGGTATTAACATAATTAGCCCCAGCTCCGGGCGTTGTAAATGTGGGATCTTTTACTCCACTTGATGTTAACTTTACAATTCCATTTACTGTATATGAAGCACCGGACAACAATTGATATGTAACGAATTTTCCAACTACTAATAAACTATCATCACTTAATAATAATCCTTGATAAAACTCATATGCGTTAAGAAGGTCTAAATTTCCTGCTTCAAAAGAAGAATCGTAAGAACCGTCTGTATTTAACTGTATTAATCCCCTTGCTGCAAAAGGGTATCCGCTTGTTGTAAAATCACCTAATAAAAGTATTTTACCGTTTGACCTTACTTGAATATCATTAATACCTCCACCACTTAAATTAAATTTTCTTGTTCCGCTTGATGTAAATGCAGTATCTAATATACCCGAGCTATTTAATTTACAAAGTCCAGAAAGATTAGCTACTCCATTATAGCTACTAAAAGAGCCTCCAATTAAAACGGAACCATCAGAAAGAAGTTTAACTACTTTTATATCTGTAACTCCACCGAATCCAGTACCTACTACAAATGTAGGATCTACTGTACCATCTGTATTTAATCGTGTAATCTTTGCACCGATCGATTTTCCATTGTATACAGTAAAACCTCCTACAAGTATTACTTTGCCATCTGCTTGCACTGCCATGCTAGTAACCCCTGCATTAAACCTTGAGGACAGTAAGTATGGAATTGCTCCAACTTTTATATCAATTGTTAGATTTCCAGATGTAGGAGTTCCTTCATCCACCATTAATGAATTAAAAGAAGTTAATGATGTAGCAGACTTCACTCTTTTATAAATAAGGTCAGAAGCACTTGTATTAGTAGATGTTTTGGAAATCATCTCATCTATGATATAGTCAGAAGATCCCCCTCCCCCTCCTGCCCCTAGTACTGCAGTAGTTACAAATGCAGTTGTCGCAATTTGAGTGGAATCATCTCCAGTTGTTGCGGTTGGTGCTTTTGGAATTCCTGTAAATGTAGGAGATGCTAGTGGAGCTTTTAAAGAAAGTGATGGAACTGTTGGAAGATCTGCTGTACCTGCAAGATCTCCTGCTAATTTAATCTTACCTTTTATTAAGGTAGTTGCATCGGGAGTTACAGAAGAATCTACATAACTTTTTACTGCAAGAGCAGATGGAACTTGTAAATCAGATGCAGAGGCTAGAGTTGTACTTGTATTAAGTACTCCTGATTGTAAATTAGAAACTTCAATATGAGAAATTCCATATTCATAAGTTGTTTCAATTGATTGTAGAGCGTCCTTAACTGTAGAATTATCAGGAATTGTTGTTCCAGTAAAAGTTCCAAGGTTCTCTGCATTAGCGGCAACTCCAGATAGAGTTACTAGGTCATCTAGCCTATCCTCATGCTCTTGTAACACGACTTGAACAGTTTCTCCAACCGTTCCACTAATAGAAGGATTTGTTAAAATTTCATTGGCCTGATCTTTTTGACCTATTTGAGCATCTACGTATGTTTTAATAGCTTTTTGAGAAGATAGTAGAGTATCAGAGTTAGCAGTTAGAGTTCCATCTAAAGATATTGCTGTTCCACTTACTCCAGTGTTAATAACTGGAGAAGTTAGAGTTTTATTTGTAAGAACTTGAGACTGAGAATTTGTAACAATCTCTCTAGAAGCACCGTCTAAGTACGCCTTAATTTTATAGCCATCAGCAGAGTCAACTTTTAACTCTCCATTGATACTCTCAATAGCAACATCATCTGGAGCTAAAATAATTCCTTTAATAAAACGTGTCTTTTTAAGTGCCATTATAGAACTCCTATTTATTTATCACTTTAGCTTCAAAAGTTATAGTACCTATATAAGAAACAGATCCTATATCAGAACTTTTATATTGTATTTGTCCTGTTGACGTAATAGATATTTCCAATACACCAGAATCTCCAGTCGTTCTTCTACTTATTCCCCAATCATTTCCATCATAGTAACCTTCAATAAATCCTGATTCAGCTATAATTGAAGTAGTAGAGCTAGATCTTTGTATAAAATATTTACATTCTATAGAAATAACTTCTGAAGTATTAAAATTAAATCCAGAGATTGGAGTTAGAGTTGATCTGTTATTTAATATTGGCTCAGTTCTTGTTGGTATATCATTTGGCTTCTGTACAGTTTCAAGAGCAGTAGTAACAGCAACAGCCCAATCTGTAATTTCAGAGCCATAACCGGGATTTTCCCCTTCTAAAGGGAATTCAAATTCTTCAGTTCCCACGGTTAATAATTTAGGCATTAGCATCCTCGTTGAAAAGCATCTGTAATATAAGGGTGTTTTATATGGCTATTGGGTTCACAACTAAGATATTGATTTTATTTGGAAAATATTTGTTGACTTTTAGTTAAATATCTAATACTCTTATCAAGAGGCCACAATCTATTAGCCTCAATCTAATCATCCTCCTAACAAGTTTTTCCTCCCTTTCTTGTTAGGAGGTTTTCCAAAAAAAAAAGGACTCCAGAAAGGAGTCCTCTTCTCTTGAATAAGATTTTAAAATTAAGCAGTCTTAATATACTTAAGAACAGCCATTTTACCCGGAGCTGAAGTGAAGAGAGCTTGGTCAGAATAAGCACGAAGCTCATAACCGTTAGCAGATTCCATTTCACGGAAAAATTTACCCGGAAATCCCGGACGTTCAAAAGTAATATCAGAAGAACCGATACGCTCAAGTTCAGCAGGAGGGAAGATATAAGCGAAACCTTCTTTCACAAAAAGTGAAGCGTGGATTTCAATTTTACCATTCTGACCGTAGAAAACTAGAGACTTAGAACCATTCTCCATTTTTTCAGAAGAATAAGAAGTGTCGTATTGACGCTTAGCAGCTTGCTCAGTCATCAACTTGTTCCAATGTTTAGGATTTACTAAACAAACAACATCTTCTTCTGTAAGACCTTTTTCCATACAAAGAGCAATAGCTTCTTCAACTTTCCCAAAAGAAATAAATTCTTTTGCGGCTTCAGAAGTTCCACAAAGAACAGTGTTACCTTTGAAAAGATCAAATTCTGCAGCATCAATGTTGAAGATAGTAGCCTCGTTAATAATAATTTTATGAAGACCAGCAAATTCTTTATTATACGCGCCTTTAAAGTATACAACATCAGCAGCAGCATTTTCAGAATCTGGATTACCAGAAACACCAGCTGGCATAACGTCAACTTCAACAGTTTGGTCTTTAAGGTTTGGTTTAACTACGTTACAAACACCGCGAAGTGTTCCACCTTGAGAACGAATTTCTAAAGCAGCATTTTTAGAACCTGACCAAATACCTGCAGCCCATTCAGAACCACAGATAGTAAGAATATTACCAGCAACGATTCCAACTTTAGCAATACCAGACTGACCGTACATAAGTTGAACTTCCATACGGATTTGAGTTGATTTAAGCATGTTCTGAACAAGACGTTTAGTTTCTTGCTCGAAAGCAGCTTTAGAAGATACTGAACGAGAAGCAGCACCAACTGAAATAGCTGATACTAGAACTAGTTCATGACCTTTAACTTGAGCATCTCTGTTTGGAGAAGCTACAGCTGCGTTAAGAATGAAAGCATCACCAGCAGATCCACCATAGGTGAAACCATGCTCTAGACCAAGAACGACTGGTTGATGATATAGATTACCTAGAAGTTTTTCAGCAGCTGAGAATTCAGCAAGCTTGAGCATTTTCATACCTTCTGGAACTAGATCTCTGATTTTTGAAGCGTAAACTTCTTTAAAGTGTCCGTCAAGTGTAGAGACGGTGTTTGCAATAGCCATTTAATTTTCCTTGTTTCTATAAGTTTTGTTAAGTTGTTTATAACTAAATTATATTCTTCCTAACTAGCTTGTCCAAAGTCCTTAGATATTTGGAGGCATCGTCTGTACTAAATACACTAGCTAATGTATAAGGGTGCTATAGTATCATATAGTTATAGCACCTAATAATTTCAATTATTTAGACCGTCTATTAAATTATTAAACTTACTGATATTATTAGATTTGGTTAAAACTTGTAAATTCCAAGGCACATGCAAACCACATACTTCTTTACCTTGTAAAGGAATTATATGATCTACTTGTAGGATCTCTCCTTCATTTAACCATGCTAACTCTCTAGCAAGTGTATAAAATTCTTGTATTTGTTCATGATGTTCTCTTGTTAACCATTTAGGAGTTGCGTTATATTTAGCAGCTCTATACTTTGCTTTAATTCCTGTAACCTTAGAACGATTTTTATTACAATATTCTTTTACTCTAGATTTTATAATATCTCTATGCTCGATATATCTTTTACGAGCATATTCAAGTCTTTTTTCTTTATTATTTTGATATATTTGTTTTTGTTTAATCTTTATTAATTCTTTATTTTTACTTCTATACTTTGCCGTTGTTTTTTTTATCTTATCAGTATTCTTACTAACATACTGCTTTTGTTTATAAGCAATATCTTTTTTATTTTCTAAATAATATTTTCTTTTTTGATCTTTTCTACAATTTTTACAATAACAGCAAAGCCCATCATAGGCTTTGCTGTCTTTAGTAAAAAAATTTATATCTTTAATTTGGATACAAGATGAACATTTCTTAGTAGTGAAATTCATTTATTTTTTTGAACCTAAATTACGAAAAAAGTCACGCTGTTTAATTTTTTCACCTCTTGGCTCTTCTTTTTTTTGGATAGAAGAAGCTGTAGATTTAATAGAATTCGCATTCTTAGAGTTAGAAGCATTCATAACATTAAGTCTCTTGGCCCTCATCCTTTCTAGATTCCTCTGACCAATTAACTGCTCAAGTACATCTTCTGGAGAATCATCCATAAGACGACTCATTTCATCGCGCCATTCTTTTTCAACAAGAGGCATGACATCTTCGGCACTAACGTCATCAAAGCCATTATTCATAGCCCATAACATAGAGTCTGCAATACGCTTAACAATATGACGAGATTTAGGAAGAGTTTTATGAGCATCTAAAGCATATTCAATTTCAGATTCAATTTGTGTAGCAGCTTGCTCTTTAAGTTTTTCAAACTGATCAGTGTCTCTTTCTTCTTTAAGTTTACGAGCTTCTTCACGAGCAGCCTGTAACTCAATTTGGATTTTTTCTCTTTCTAATTGCTCAGGAGATTTTTTCATTTCCTCAATACGTTGGTGAATACGAAGCTCAGCCATTTCATCTGCGTCAATTCCAAGCTCTTGTAAAACAGCCCAAGGATCAGACTTAAGACGACTTACTTCTTTTTCATATAGTTTTTTAAGATTGGCAGACTCTTGCATAGATTGACGAGCAGCAGCAGCAAGCTGTAGTTCATTGCGTAGGTTGTTTTCATCAGCCAAATCAATTTTTTTAGAAATAGTTTTACCATTTACTTTGAGCTGGTATTCTCTGATTAAGCTCTTAACTTCTTTCTCAGAAGCACCATTAGCAAGAGCTGTTTCTACAACATCTTGTAATTGACCTTCTTGTCCGGATTCTTCACCCTCTTGAGTTTCTTGAGATAGAGTTTCGTCTGTTTGGGCTTCTGCTGATTCTGGAGACAAATTTTCTTCTGACATAACTTTTCCTTTGGCTGTTTGTATGAGCCTGAGTGACTGTCCCGTTAGTGGGATAAGTCTATATTTAAATTATTATTTATTATATCTTTCTTTTAATTTTCTAGCTTCTTCTTCCGCAACATCTGCTGCAAGCTTATCCCCGAATATTCTTTTTTTTAATCCAGTCCAATCATAAGAAGAACTGGGAGGAACTTCCTTCGGATTTTCTTCCTCACTCTCCCAAAACGGTTTATATCCGGGAGGTCTTCTTGCCTTTTTATTATCCTCACTCATACACTACATACCCTTATCAAGCTTACTTTTAAGTCTCTCAAAATAAGATTTTTGCTTTTTTTGTTTCTGCACTGCACGACTCATAGCTTCTGGATCTTGTGCTTCAGCCATATCAGAAATTGTAGTTTCTTTATAGGGATCTTGTAAAAGATCCTCTGTATAATAATCTTCTAAATTTTTCTTACTTTTTTTTTCCACTTACTTTCTCCTTAAGTTTAGCAAAGCGTTTTTTACCCACATTACCCTTGGTAAATTCCTTAGCTACCTCTGGTTCAATCCCAACTTTTTCAGCAAAGTCAGGATTGTTCTCAGCCGCTTTCATAAACTTAAATTGCTTTTTAGATTTTGCTGGCATACTATTTACCTTTTTTGCCTTTACCTTTTTTTGATCCACATTTAGCCATACTATACTCCTAAGTTATTTATAGCCAGTTGTTCTGGCGTGGTTGGTTGTGCAGGTAAGATACCCTGAGCTACTCCAGCTGGTTGTGCTGGACTAGGCAATGGTCCCATATTTTGTTGCATAGCAACAGACTGCGCTTCAGGATTCTCTAATAATGGAGGGATTTGTTCTTGACCTTGTTGATTAGGCTGTTGAGGGGCCGCAGCTTGAGGAGAAGGAATTCCTCCACCAACTGGTCCTAAGGGTGTTTCACCTAACAAAGTAAGAATATTAGCAACATTAGGATCAGATAAGATATCAATGTGCTCTTGGATATGGGCAAGTGTTCGTTGAACAAGCTCAGCATCCATACGTAAATCAGGATCTGCGAGAACAGCCTTATGCTCTCTAATATGCAATGAGTGAGAATCAGTAAGTACAGCCACCACGGGAGTCGTACCGTCCACAAGGCGTTCTCTTTCAGCTCTAACAAGCAATAACTCCTTGTTCTGACCTTCTGTCATGGTTTCTAATTTACCTGTATTAATAACAGATATATACTGCTCGGGAGTAGTAATAATACCCATTTGCATCATTTGAGATGCCATTTCCACTCTTCCAGCAGTAGTTTGAGCAAGAGCATTACCTGCATCAACAATAACTCTTGTAATAGAGCTAAGGTCATCTGATGTAAACTCTTTCATATAAGTTACATTAGATTTACCAGCAATTGCAGCAACTCTAGGAGTTTTTGCAAAAGTTTTAAGAAGTTCTACGACATTTGTACCAACATCCTCAATTAATTGTATGTATGATTGCTGAAGTCCTGAAATAAACTGTAAAGCTTGAGATTGAATTAATGCCAGAGCATTACCTGATTTAAGTTGAGACTCTGGATTACCACGGGCAACCGAATTTATCCCAGATATAGTTTCCATTGAAGATTCTAACATTTTTAAAAAGTTAAATATTTCTACAGGAGTAGAAGTTAGGTTTAAGGCTTTAGGAGGTTGAAATCCCGGATTACCTTGAATAAAATTTAGTCCATCTGAAATCTGTTCCATCTGAACATCAGATCCTCTTTCTACATACACGTTCTGAACGCCAAATGTATTTTGGTTAGTCATAATAGTAGAGTATAGAGAGTTTACAGCATCTTGAATTGGTAAGAGATCAAACATAGCCGTGTAACTAAAAGGCGTGCCGATAATATCTCTAGAAGCAATTCTAAATACGGGAAGTTTTTTATAGACCAATACCGTATCTTCGAGGACAATATCATTGTCTAGATATAGAACGTATCTACCCTTAGGTAATGATTCTGTAGGTCTATGAAAAAATTCATAAACCGGAACGTCTGTAGTTTCATCATAAGCTGACATAGTAATACGAGTAGTATTTAAGTCAGACTTAGTTTTTAAAGCTTTAATTTTTTCAGAAAATTCTGGGTATTTAGCAATTAAATCAAATTTATTTTTAAAACTTCTGCATAACTGCCAATCATGATTACTATCAGATCTAGTTGGATCAAAAACTACATCAAAAGGCGACATAACATTAAATACGATATCACCGCTATATAATGGAACTCCTGCTCTAAGTTCAACTTTTTCGCCATCTTCGTCAATTTCAAATATAACTTCTCCGTCAGGACCATATTGCACATTTCCACTTTCATCAACAAGAGGTTTATATTCTGGCTCAATAAAGTCATACACTTCACCAGTAGTAGCGTTCCACTCCATTTTAATATAGCCCGCGCCCATAACAATAGCATATTCAACAGCTCTTTTTAAATCTTGTTCTAATCTTTTATCCCTCATGTAATATTCTAAAAGACCATTAGCTAGATTTGTTTGAATCTGAGATCTAACGTCAGTATTAACAGATCTTGCTTGAAAAGATGGCCTAGTGGCAGTAACCATAGTTAGGATATGGCTTGCAATATTCCCATAATGGTTCATAGGTAGATTTACTAATTCTCCAGTTTCTCCACCAAAGGTAATAGCATGTCCACCTTCATAAAAGAAACCATAATATGCTTGCCAACTTCTTTTAATCTTATCTAAATAATCTGTAGATATAAGAGAGTTGAACCAAGAATCTGATTTTTTTTGTAAGTAAAGAACTAACGTCTCATCATCACTTGCTGCAAAATATTCATTTTTGTCATAATAAGCCATGTAAATTCCTTTACTTTTCTATTAACTAAGGGTGCTATATGTAAATGATACGCTGAATAATCAACTACTTAGTACTATCTTTTCTCCAAACCATACTAGATAGCCATGATTTCACAGACTTGTCTTTTAATTCATCTTTTTTAAGCTGCGATGTAAATACGCCAGATCCAGAAATATCTCCGTACCCAGCCGGATATGGATTTTTACTTTTTATTATATTCCTATGTAAGTAAATTATAGCGGCTAGGGCATCCGCGTGACCACCCTTAATTTGACCTGATGGGGAGTCTTTAATCTTTAAAAAATTTCTTCTATTTTTATCCCATCTAGCGAATTTCATATGATATAAAGTATGAGTACATTTCGGATGAATTACTACCTTATGCTGAGATAACGCTACGTCTAAAGCATTGATTGCAGCTTCCCTATTATCTTTCCTAGTTGGGATAAAAGTTATCCCATGATCTCTTTGTAAGTCTGTTAACATAATTAAATTGTTGTTATCAGCAATTCTTAGATATGGTGGAATTACACTTTCGTCTATTGTATTTCTCCATAATTGAGATTCTTTTATTCTTATTGCTTCTGCGACTGCTTTTGTATTTACTTCTTTACCAAATATAAGCTCATCTTCAATTACAGTAGTAGCATTTAGATAATCATAATATCCAAACAAAACAGCTGTTAAGTCAGATCCCCCGATATCCATAGAAACATAGGAGTCATAGAATATAGGTCTAGGATAATCCGATCTTACAATAACCTTTTCAACGTCAGAACTGAATGAAGGTAAAATAGAAGTATCTGCACTTCTTACAATCTCACACATATACTCACGACGAAATCCCGGATCTTTCTCACCATCTGGGTAATCATCCAAAGCGTCTTTGATAATTGCTTCTGTAAATTGCGGGTTATCAAAAATAGTAAATACCCTAATACGACCCTCTGCTTGATACTTTAAAGCCCAATCCTGCACAAACTCGTGATCTTCATATCTTGAAGGAGTTGAAACTAGAATTGTTCTACCTTGTGTTAACTTTGTAGTTGGAGCAAGAACAGATCTAACTGCATATGTTAAATCATCACAAAATCCAGCCTCATCTACAATATTTAAGCTAGAGTTACCACCTCGGATACTTTCAATATTACCATTATCTGAACCGGCCATTTGCAGTTCACTTCCATTTGGAAATTTATACAATAGATCAGCCGCCATGAATATAGGACGTAAATGTTTTGGACAATCTTCCAAAATAGTTTTCATTATTGGAATAATATTTTTCTTAGCAGCTTTTTGTTTAGGAAATACATACTTAACAATAGTATCCGGAACTTTTAGGCATGCCTCTATTGCCATGGATAAAGCTAAATAACTTTTGCCTAGTCGTCTGGCACACATTACTACACTTATCTTACTACTATCTTCAAGAATGCCTTTCTTAATAATTTTCTGAGGCTCTGTTAATTTATAATCTAAGACAGCATGTTCCCATAATTGAACAACAGCTTCGTCTCTAGAAATAGGTCTTTCTTTTTTTTCACTCATCTTCTATCAACAATGCTGAGAAGCTCGGCAACAGATTTAGCACCCTTCTTCTTCTCTTTCTTTTCCTCTACTGGTTTTCCTCTAATTGCAAGAAGATTTTTAACAAGCAGATCTAATATTTTAACATCCTCTAAAGTGAGAATTCCATTATCTGAGGCTATTCTTAATTTATGAATTTCACTAACACAAATTACTTCTTCATCACAAATTGCAGGTAAATCTTCAAATAAATCATTGTCTTGCAGTAATGAATGAGCTTTAGATAACTCTAGTTCAAGTTCAGCTACTCTCTTTCTAAGCTTTTCAATTTCAAGATTATCAAGTTGGTGATATACGCTCATACTATCCTTAGAATTGAACTTTAGGTCTATCTTTTGGACGATCAAGTGTGCCGGGAACTCTCGCCATATTTAAACTAAATTTAGCAACATCATCTCTAAGCTGTGTTAATTCAATTTCAGCTTTGGACTGAATTTTCATAACTCGCTCATCAGTTTCTCTACGAAGCATTTCAAGCTCCCCAAGAATATCTGGCTGCTCAGTTCTAAATAAATATTGCTGATAAGCAAATAGTACAGAGGATGCTACAAATCCAACAATTGGACCAGCACTGATGGGATTAATAGCAATATAAATAAAAAATGCGAGTAATAAGATTGCAGGAAATGCATCTAGATATTTTTTCATAATGTCCTTATAAGTAAAGCACTTAGAGCCTATTGGTATCTATGTGACAGTCTGTTAATATATAAGGGTGTTATTTCTTAGGATGTCTTTTATTGCAGAGCGTCTATCCCTGTGCCTTTAAATCTTGTAGTGCCTTAATTCTATTTAAAAAATCACTATCTTCTGTTTTAGATGTATCTACTTCTCTCCCAGAGAAACTTTTAATAACTGGCGAGCCACCTCGCTCTACTCGCTTTTGACCAATTCTCATTAGAAGTTTTCTATACTCAGGATCTTGTAATTCTGGAGAGGTATCACTAATTTCAGCAGTTTGCATAAGCTTATCAGTTAAATCTTCTGCACCCATTGGAGCAGCATAAGAAACAGCTCTAGCTAAAGCCGTATTAGGTTTTCCCTCTTTTATATCAGCTGCCACTGGTACAACTCCAGAAGCAAGTGCTAGTGGACCTAGGGCTTTAGCAGCAACTGTAGAGATCCCATGTAACCTACCTAATTTAGAATTTTCTTTTACAGGAGCTTCTTTATATAAATCTTTTGCGGATTCTACAGCAGCTCCTAATGGACCAGTTACCCCTCTAAAATCTCCCGATTTTAAATAGCTTTTCAAAGCACCTAAACCGTAACTACCCTCACGTAAATTAGGAATATTAGCATGATGACCTTCCGCAGCTGCCTCATAAAAATCAGATGGATCTAGTGATCTAGGTAGTGACTTTTTAGCAAGTGCATATGCTTTTTCTTTACTTAATTGAGATTTATTATTTATGTTCTTTAATTCTTTAGGCATTTCATAGCTTAATCGCTCTTCATCATATTGATGCCCAAGTTCATGTAGAAGAGTAGCCACTGGATCTAAGATATCCCCAGACTGCAAAATCTTTCTATTTAAGGCTATAATAGGGCTTCCGCTTTTTAATTTCCCGTATAATCCCTTAGAACCTTTTAATTGATTTTTCTCATTTTCTTGTAATATTCTAATATTAGGATCTATTTCAGGATATCGCTCTTTTGCTACTCTACCTAAAAATTCTTCTAACTGTTTAACATTACCACTATCTGGAATAGATATACCCGTATTATCTAATACTTTCTTAGCCAATGTCTTTTCAGCAACATCTCTAGCAGATAGTCCTTGATTAAATAAAGTTTTTTCTGGGGATACCATAGTAGTAGTTGAATAGTCTCCTAGTTCAACTTTTTTTGCAAAATCTTCTAAAGCTTGTCTTCTAGGATCTACCATTTCTTACAACTCCAATAACGAGCAGATAGCTTAGTATTTTTCTGATCACATTTGTGGCGGGCGCGAAAATTTTTTCTACGTTCTGGGTTGTATGACTTGTCTGGCATTTCAGGATCTCCAAATCTTACGATCTTCTCCTCTCCACTCTCGCAACCCTTAACTACCCATGACTTATTTTCACCGGGAGTTCTTTTGGGACTATTACAAGATAGCTTTTCTTTTAAACTAGACCATCTTTTCTTTTTCATAATTATAATATAGCATAAAGCAAGACATATGCTAATTCCCCGTATACTATAAGGGTGCTTTTTTCTGCATCCTGCATCAAAACCGCACCTGAAGACAAAGCTATACAAATTATCCTATTTGTGGTATAACCCCCTTAGAAGGTAGAATGAAAAAACAACAAGTTAGACGCAAAGCATTAAAGAAACAAAAGAAAGTAATGATAACTTCCGGAACAGTAGTTCTAGAGCTTGCATTATGGGAGTTCTCAGGAGATGAGGCTATTATTCGTCACTATGCTAATCAACTTGCACAGGCTATATTAACCAGTTATAATCTAAGTAATTTTGGACCAATAAGTTTTGGCTTAAAAGACGAGGAATAGCCAGTTATAATACGTGACGAATGATTTTATGAAGTGTAGCTAAGTTTGTGCCGCAGTGACACATCAAAGTACACTCACAATGGTAAAAAGTGACACATATGGTTAAGTTTACTAAAGATACGTTTTTAACAATATATTTTTCTGGTCTTAAAGTAGAGACCACTCCCTATATTTCTTGTGATATTGCATATTTATGGAATAATAGTGTATTTGATGGAGGAGAGGATATTTATGTTTACTTAGTAAGTCCTGAAACTAAGAGTAACTATCTTAAGTTTATTGAAAATATGAAAAAAGAAACCCCCCTTCTTTTGGAGCTTAAGTAAATGAAAGATGCCCTACAAGCACTACGCAAGATTGCACAGATGACCGATCAAAAACATTGGAACTGTACAGAAATGCGTGAAAGAGCATTGGAAGAGTGGATAAGTGATTGGTTTATTGAGTTGGAATATGAACAATCAGTACTAAATCAAAAATATTTAAGTTCTGACTTTGAAGATTTTCTAAAAGAGCATGTGGGTAAGAAGTTAGTTGAGAAAGCAATGGAAGATGCTATTGAAATTACTAGCGATAATAGCAAGATTAAAGGTAGAGTTGTATGCTTGAGAAGAAAGATAAAAAATTAAACTTAGCTGAACTAGAACATGGACAAATTGTATGGTCAGAATATTTTAAATGCTATGTAATATACTCAGGAAAGGATTTTGACGAGGATTTTGTTTTTGAATATTTACATAAAAGGGGATATTGTATCATACACACATCAGATATATACGATCCTCCCAGCTTACTTAAAGAATTAATATAACGAGAGGTTGCAAGTGACAGTTAAACTTAAAAGAACACGAAAAAAAAAGCAGGATCTTAAAGGAACTATACATAGTGGAGTACTTTTTATAGGAGATTGTCAATTCTTCGCACAATCCCCTGTACTAGAGCTAGACGCTTCTACGGGACTGCTTAAAGATGTTACCCCAGTAGACCCACTTAATCCTTTCAATACCTTAGATAGAATATTTGACTTAGCAGGAGATGGGGAAACTAACGTAGAGGTGGCTCCATATATTCCGGGCAGGGGAGTTTTAATCAACACCCATATGCAAGGTGGGGCTTTTATTATAAAAAAGAAAATAAAAGATGGAAAACTTGTTGGATTTACAGTAACAATACGAGGATAGTGTGAATAATAAGAAACAGATTAAATTAATTAGTTATCTCATTAATACTATTGAATTCACAGAAGAATTAGATAATCAAGTTGTTGGAATGTCAGCAGAAGAGATAATAGAGGTACTTGAGCAAGTATCTGGTATTAAAAAAAACTTATACTCAAGCTCTCTCGGCAGAGAATTAGGTTGAGTATAATCAATAACTGGAATACAATATCTACAGAAGAGGCTAGTTTAATCCTATTTCAAAGATGTGTTGAATTAATGCTTAGTAATTCCAGTTATTTAATTACAGCAGATGCTAACATTAGGGTACTTACCCAGAGGTTATACGGGGATTACAGGCAGGTTGCTAAAACTCAAGAGTTTAAAAGAGCAGAGAAGCACGTATTTTTTTTTAGGAATACAGGACTTGGAAGGGAGTTATACTGAAATTTCAAGTAGATGAGAAATAATATATGAAGTTTAATCGTTGGTATAAGATATCGCAATATTATGGAGAGTATTATGTAAAGCCATATGAATGCTATGGTCCTTCTGCTTTCTTAGTATATATCTATAATAAAGATTTTTCTAAAATGGGTACAACCGTTATATCTAAAGAATACTGTGATAATGTAATAGAATTAAGTAGTTTAGAGCAGGAAATGCTGTGACTTTTTTAAAACTTAACAAGTTATACAAATTAGGTAATTCCGTATATGACCCATGGGATAAAGTAGTCTATACTATTAAAATTGTAGAAGTACCTATGATACATGCACATGACGAATACTACTACAAAGCTGAGATTATTAAAATGGGAGATTCCTTACTAAACCACTCATATTTCATGCACTTATACCCAGATGATTGGGGAATGATAGAACAACTTAGCAGTTTAGAAGTTGAACTACTATGAAAGTGGATGTCTGGTATAGAGCTACTTGGTATAAAGGTTCTGGTAGCGTATCAAGCATAATTGTTAAAAGAGTCTCCAGTATAGCGAATACCTTCTCTGAGCTTGGAGGATTGGTGGCTTACGAAGTTATAAAATATCCAAGTTATAAACCAACTGGGTTTGTGCCAGATTGCTGGGTCATCACTGAACTCAGTAGCTTAGAGCAGGAAATGCTGTGACAGTCTAACTATAAAGTGGGAAATATATTGTGGAGCATATTCACATCCAACTCCACACTCTCATCCCCCTCACCCCCCCCCCCCAACCCCCCACCCCAGCCCTCCCGGGCTTGGCACCCTTTTTGCCTGGCCCAATTTGGCCCCAGCCTTGCTCGCACCGGCCTGGCACAGGAATTGCCCATG
>Ga0114966_10001800_pt1 | contig 19521 bp, 20 predicted proteins | sample M_130207_XF_Meta_FD_87029 | JGI IMG/M metagenome (GOLD analysis project Ga0114966, IMG submission 87029) | Freshwater microbial communities from Lake Montjoie, Canada to study carbon cycling - M_130207_XF_MetaG | ecosystem: Environmental > Aquatic > Freshwater > Lake | place: Lake Montjoie...
CCTCTACTCCATCCCGCGGCTCATCATCATCATCCTCGCCACGGCCGCCTTCGACCACAGTTTCAAGGAATGGCTCAACGCCGGCGGCCACACCGTCCTCGTGGGCTACTCGAAAATCATCATCCTCATCCTCGCCCTCGGCTGCATCGAATGGCTGACCATGGCCCGCATCGTCCGTGGCCAGGTGCTTGGGTTGAAAAATCTGCAATTTGTCGCCGCCGCGCGCGCCCTCGGGCAGAGCCACGTCCGGATCATCGTGCGCCATCTGCTGCCGAACATCACGGGCATCGTCATCATCTACCTCACGCTCACCATCCCCACCGTCATCCTCGTCGAGAGCTTCCTCAGTTTCCTCGGCCTCGGCATCCAGGCCCCGCAGGCGAGCTGGGGCAGCCTCCTCGCCGACGGCGCGCAAGTCATCAACCCGATCCGCAGCTACTGGTGGCTCCTCCTTTTCCCCGCCGCCGTCATGTCGCTGACCCTCCTCGCCTTGAACTTCCTCGGCGACGCCCTCCGCGACGCCCTCGACCCGCGCGCGCAGCGCTAGGAGCCGCGCGGGTGCTCGTGCCAGATGGCCTGGCGGCTACGCCTCGGGCTTCTGTGTCGGTGCTGGTGGGTGCGGGCGGAGGGTGATGCGCTTGAGGCGGTCATTGTCCGGCGGACTCCAGCTCTGGATTTCGGGGTCGTCTTTGAAGGCGTTATGGACGATGCGCCGCTCGTAGGCGTTCATGGGTTCGAGCTGATAGGGGCGCCCGGTCTGGCGGACAATGTCGGCAATCTGCCGCATCCGGTGCGCGAGGCCGTCGTCCTTCATCTCGCGCCAGTGCTCGATGTCCACCTGGACCTTTGGGGCGCCTTTGTCCTCCGCCTGGAGGAGCCGGTTGAGGAGGAGCTGGAGGTCTTCGAGGAGCGCGCCGTTGCGTCCGATGAGGCGGTCTTTTTCCGCCGAGTAAACCATGAGCGTTAAACCGTGCTCGCGCGGAAACTCTTTGATTTCACAAACGAAGCCGAGATGCCCCAGCATCGTGTCGAGGGTGTCTCTTGGGTTCAGGCTCATGGGAAGAAGGGCGCGCTATTTTTTCCTCTTCGCCGGCGCGGCCACTCTTTGCAGTTCCGGGGCGGCCCGGTTTCGCGTCACGTAGAGTTGGACGATGGAAAACAGATTTTGCACCGTCCAGTAAAGCGCCAAGGCGGAGGCGTAGTTGTAGCAAAACGCGATGAAGATCACGGGCATGAACATCATGATGCGCTGCTGCGTCGGGTCGCCGCTTTTCGGTGAGATCGCCATCTGCCAGAGCATCGTGCCCGCCATGACGAGCGGGAGGACATTGATCGGCCAGCCGAGGCCGGGGAGGTGAAAAATGGTGTCGGGAAGCGAAAGATCCTGGACCCAGAAGAACTTGCTGTTTCGCAACTCCACCGCAGTGCCGAGCATGGTGAAAAAGCCGAAGAAGATGGGAATCTGCACGAGCATGGGCAGACACCCGCTGAGCGGATTCACGCCGTAGTCCTTGTAGAGTTTCATGACCTCGGTGTTCATCCGCGTCGGGTCGTCCTTGTACTTCTCGCGCAGCTCGGTCATTTTCGGCTGGAGAAGCTGCATGCGCTTCATGGAATTCGTGGCCTTGTTTTGCAACGGCCAGAGCAGCGTCTTGATGATGAGCGTGAGCGCAATGATCGCGAGGGCGTAGCTGCCGAGCATCTTCTTCAGCCAGTTCATGGAGCTGAGCAAATGGCGGCTCACGAAACCGAACCACCCGTAGTTCATGATCGCCGTCTGCCCATCGGGCATCAGTTTCAGCCGTCCGTATTCGCGCGGTCCGGCGTAAATGCGGAAGCTCTGGGTGAAGGATTTGCCGGGTTCCAGGGTGAGGGCGGGCATGCTCATCGCGCCGTCGATACCGTGGAGCGGAGCGGCGCTGCCGTCCGCAGTGTGACCGGAGCTTTTCCACGTGGCTTCGGCGATGACAAAACGCTTCGCCCAAGCCGCGTTTCCGCGGGCCATTTTCACCGCGGGAGCGTCGGCCGCGGGGGCCTGCGCGGTGACTACGGTGGTGAAGTATTGGTTGGCGACACCAGCCCACGCGAGGTCTGGCAGGGCGATCGGAATTTCGGAGCGCTCGGGATTGGGCGGGAGCCAGCTTGCGTTAAAATCGGTCGTCTTGGTGAATCCGCCGCCCTCCGCCATGAATCCGGTATAGGTCGCCTGATCGCGCTGATGGACCGGCGAGGCCGAGCCGGTGTGGACGGAATAGCCGGGCAGCACCAGCGGTTGGTCGCCGAGATTGGAGAAGGTCACATCGAGTGCGACGATGTAGTCCTTGTCCAGATCAGGGGAGGTCGGGACGGTGAATTTCTTGACGAGTTGCAGCTTCCGGGCATCCGTCCGCTCGAAAGTCACCGTGCCGCCCTCGACTTTCATGGCAAAGGGCGTGCGGACGCCTTGCCCTGCGGCATCGGTCACTGCGCCGATGGGGATGCTGCCAAACTCGTTTAGCTTCATGGCCCGGCCCGGCCCGGCCTCGTGGTGCTTGAGCACGGCGGTGGCGATGCCGCCGCCGAGATTGGAGAAGGTGTAGGTCACCGACGGAGTCGTGATCTCCTCCCGCTTTTCCTCCGCGGCAGGCTCGGGAGGAGCCGATGGAGCGCTTGCGGGTTTGGGCGGCGCGGGAGTCGCAGGCTCCTCCGCTTTCGCCTGGGCGGCGACTTCGGCGGTGGCTGCTTTCTCCTGGGTCTGCTGCGCTGCCACCTTGGCCATTTCCTGGCTGTTCCAGACGGTCCAGCCGATGAGCCCGGCGATGGAGAGACTGACGGCGATGATTCCTGTGCGATCCATAAGCGTTACGAGAGGGCTGAAAAATTGCGCGCCCCGAGCGTGCGCGGCACCGGGTCGGGCCCGCATCCGCCCCAGGGCTGACACCGCGCGATGCGCTTCAACCCGAGCCAGCCACCGCGGCAGACGCCGTGAGTTTCGCAGGCTGCGAGAAAGTAGTGGGAGCACGTCGGCTCAAAACGACAGCCGCCCGTCGGGCCGCAAAGCGCCCGCAGGAAAGGGGAGACCAGCCATTGGTAGCTGCGGATGAAAATGCGGATCAGGAACATGGCGTCAGGATGGAGCTGCGTTCCGCCAATTGCCGCCATTCGTCGCGCAGCGCCTGATAAGTCGCCCGGGCCGCCGCCTGCCGCGCGATCAGCGCCAGCCAGATCCCGGATTTTAACTGCGGCCGCGCCGCCCGCACCATCTCGCGCAACCGTCGCCGCACCCGATTGCGTTCCACCGCGCCGCCGACCCGGCCGGAGGTGATCAAACCGATGCGGGCTGCCGCTTCAGAACCGTCCGCCAGTACACTCAAAACCATCAGCTTGCCATGAAAGGAACGCCCCGCGCGTTTCAATTCGGCAAACTCTCCCGCGCGGGAAAGACGCGCGGACTTGGGAAAACTCAAACGGGTCGCAGGCATTTATGATTTCAGATTTACGATTTCCGACTTCAAGCCCCGGGCTCACGCAGCCCGCCCCGAATCCTCAATCCTAAATCCTAAATCCTAAATGAATCAGGCCTGCGTGTGCCGCTTGAAGTGGATTTCGACGCCCTTCGGGAGAAGGCGCTTGCGCCCACGCTGCCGACGCCGGGCCAGGATCGCGCGGCCGTTTTTGGTCTTCATGCGGGCGCGAAATCCGAACTGCTGTTTCCGGGTGCGTTTCGAGGGCTGGTAGGTGCGTTTCATGGTTCGTTTGGAAAAAGAGGGCGAAGGTTAGCGGTCTGGTTTCACCTGTCAACCTGCCAGCGGAATAAACTTCGCCGGCCTCGGCTCCCCCACTTGTGAACCGCTGGGAGCCGGTTCGGCGAGGCCGGAATCCACCGCTGGCCGCCCGCCGCAGCCGCAATATCCGCCGAAACATCGACATAAACTCACGAACCCGACATTTCCCCGCCCGCGCCGGTTCCCCGCCCGCGCCGGCAAATTTACCGCGCACGCCACCAATAAACGTGGTAATTACGAAAACCCCGCCCGAATGGAACCGAGCAAGCACAACCTCATGACCGTGAAGGAAACCGCCGAGTATCTGCGGATACCCGTTCCCACGGTTTATTACCTCGTGCAGCGGGGCCAGTTGCCGGCCGTTCAGATCGGCGGGCGCTGGCGCGTCAAACGCGACGCCATCGACCGCGATGTGCTGCACGAGGGCAATCAGGGGCAGCCCACCGTGCTGGTCGTCGATGACGACGAGGACATTCAGGCCATGTTCAAGCTTTTCCTCAAGAAAGCGGGCTTCAGCCGCCTCGTCGTCGGCACCGGAGCAGACGCGCTTGCCGCGCTGGCCAAACAGAAGTTCGACTTTTGCTTTCTCGACCTGCAACTGCCGGACATCACTGGCGACGAAATTTACAAACGCGCCAAGAAAGTCGATCCGGTGTTGCCCATCGTGATCATCACCGGCCACCCGGACAGCGAGATGCTCGACAACATTCTCAAAATCGGCCCCGTGACCGTCTTGAAAAAGCCGCTCCAGCTCGCGCACCTCAAGCAGAGCCTCCGCCAACTCGGTCGCGAAAATCCGGCGAAGTCCGCGTAGCGCGCGGATCGCGCGAGGGGGAGTGGTGCCGATTTCCCCGAGCTGTGGTCAGGCCAAAGTGGGGCGCGCCTTGTGCCAGTCGGTGGACTGTTCGTAGGCGTGAGCGATTTGGAGAAGCTGTGCTTCCTGAAAGGGCTTGCCGAGAAGTTGGAGGCCGATGGGCAGCGGACGGCCCTCCACGCTGGCGAAGCCGCAGGGGATCGACATGCCGGGGATGCCGGCGAGGTTCGTGGCGATGGTGAAAATGTCCGCGAGATACATCTTCAGCGGGTCATCGCTGCGGTCGCCGGCCTTGAACGCCACTTCCGGCGACGTGGGGCAGATGATGGCGTCCACCTTTTCAAACGCAGCGGAAAAATCGCGCCGGATCAGCGTGCGGACTTTCTGCGCGCGGAGGTAAAACGCGTCGTAGTAGCCGCTGCTCAGCACGTAGGTGCCGAGGATGATGCGCCGCTTCACCTCCGGGCCGAAGCCCTCCTCGCGCGTGCGCCCGTAGTGGTCGAGCAGGCCGGTGGCGTCCGCGGCGCGGTGGCCGTAGCGCACGCCATCGAAGCGCGCCAGGTTCGCGGACGCCTCCGCCGTGGCGATGATGTAATACACGCCGACCGCGTGCTCCGTATTCGGCAGCGAAACATCCACGATTTCCGCGCCCAGCGACTCGTAGTGGCGGACCGCCGCGCGCACGGCGGCATCCACCTGCGGATCGAGGCCGGCGATGAAATACTCGCGCGGCATGCCGAGGCGCAGGCCCTTGAGATCGCGCCCGAGCAGCGCGGTGTGGTCGGGCACCGGCTCGTCGAGGCTGGTGGAATCCTGGGGGTCGCGCCCGGCGATGGCGTTGAGCACCAGCCCGGCGTCGCGCACAGTTTTGGTAAAAGGGCCGATCTGATCGAGCGACGACGCAAACGCAATCAGGCCGAAGCGCGACACGCGGCCATACGTCGGCTTGAGGCCCACGATGCCACACAGCGCCGCCGGCTGGCGGATCGAGCCGCCGGTGTCCGAGCCGAGCGCGGCGAAGGCTTCATCCGCCGCCACCACCGCCGCCGAGCCGCCGCTGGAGCCGCCGGGGATGCGCGTGGTGTCCCACGGATTGCGGGTGTGGCCGAACGCGGAGTTTTCCGTCGAGCTGCCCATCGCGAATTCATCGAGGTTGCAACGCCCAAAGGGAATCGCTCCCGCCGCGCGCAGCTTGCGGATCACCGTCGCATCGTAATTCGCGCGGTAGCCTTGCAAGATTTTCGAGGCCGCCGTGCAGGGCTCGCCGAGCACATTGATCACGTCCTTGATCGCGATCGGCAGGCCGCCGAGCGGGAGGGAAACGTCCGCCTTTTCCGCGCACGCGAGCGCCGCGTCGAGGTCGCGCGAAAGGTAGCCGTGGATTTGCGGATCAACCCGCGCGATGCGGGCATCCAGTGCTCGCAGCAACTCAGCGGGCGACACTTCTTTCGCGCGCAGGCTGGCCTGCGCGTCCGTGAGGGAAAGGGACGAGAGTTCCATGAGCTATTCGATGACCTTCGGCACGATGAAAAGCTGGTTGGCGGAGCGCGGCGCATTGGCCAGTGCGTCCTCCGCGGTGAACCAGTCGCGCGGTGCATCCTCGCGGAAGACGTTGAAGACGGCGTTGGCGTGCGCCGTCGGCTCAATGCCGGTCACGTCCACCTGCTCCAGCTTTTCCACGTAGGTAAGAATCTGCGAAAGCTGCGCCTGAAACTTCACGATTTCGTCCTCGCTCAAGTGTAGGCGCGCGAGCTGCGCGGTGTAACGGACATCGAATTGGGCGCTCATTGGGGAGCGGAGTAAAAATGAAATCTCGCCGCGTGAAAAGGGGGGAAATCAGGCGATCTCGTTTCGTGGGGCACCAAGCCTTTTCCCCGCTGAAAAGCGGCCCGGGGGACAACGCGGCGCGACCGGAACTGTGGCCCGGAAGACGCCCGCGCCGACGCGCACGCAACTTTCCGTTTGTGTTTCAAATGAAGCGTCCTAGAGTCGCCGTCCCGTTTTTCCCGACCCATGTTTCGCTCACAAACAGAGATGAAGATTTTCTGCGGCTCGGCGCACCGCGACCTCGCGCAGCGCATCTGCACTGGCATCGGCGTGCCGCTGGGCGACGCCACAGTGAGCACGTTTCCCGATGGCGAAACGTTTGTGAAAATCAACGAAAACATCCGTGGGCGCGATGTTTTCCTCGTCCAGCCGACCTGTCCGCCGACGAACCAGAACCTGATGGAATTGCTCATCATGGTGGACGCCGCCCGCCGGGCGAGCGCGGCGCGGATCACGGCGGTCATCCCTTTTTTCGGCTACGCCCGGCAGGATCGCAAAGACCAACCGCGCGTGCCGATCACCGCGAAGCTGGTGGCCAATCTCCTCACCGCCGCGGGCGTGGATCGCGTGCTGACGATGGATCTGCACGCCCAGCAGGTCGCGGGGTTTTTCGACATCCCGGTGGATCACCTTTTTGCCGCGCCGGTGCTCATCCGCTACCTGCGGTCGAAAGGCATCGCGAACCCCGTGGTGGTTTCGCCCGATGTCGGTGGACTGAAGATGGCATCGGCCTATTCGCAGGCGCTGAACGCGACGCTGGCCATCGTCGCCAAGCGCCGGAAGAGCCCGACGGAGATCGAGGCGCTGAACGTCATCGGCGAGGTCGAAGGGCGCGACGTGATCCTCGTGGACGATCTCACCGAAACCGCCGGCACGCTGTGCAGCGCGGCGAAGATTCTGAAGGAGCGCGGCGCGGCGAACATCATCGCCGGCGTCTCGCACGCGGTCCTCTCCGACTTGGCCATCGAGCGGTTGAAAAAATCCGCCATCGCCGAACTCATCACCACCAATAGCGTCCCGGTCCGCTCCGGCGACGGCTTTCCCATCACCACACTCTGTGTAGCCGAGCTCCTCGGCGAGGGCATCAAGCGCATCCACGGCGACGAATCCGTCTCCTCCCTTTTCCGCATCAACGAAACCGACAAAATCTAAACTACCTATGGCCAAACAACTGAAAATATCCGCGCAGACTCGCCTCACCACGGGCCGGACTGCGGTTAAGAAGATCAAGAAACAAGGACTCGTCCCCGCTGTCGTCTATGGCGGTCACGACAAGCCGATCAGCCTGACGCTCAACGCGCGGGAAATCACCACCCTACTCGCCCGTGCGACCAGCGAGCACGTCCTCGTCGATCTCGAGATCAACGACGGCAGCGCCTCGACCAACCGCCTTACGCTGATCCAGGAAGTGCAGCGCGACGCCATCCGGCGCGATGTGCTGCACGTCGATTTTCATGCGGTGCGCGCCGACGAGAAACTGCACTCCCAAATTCCGATCGAGTCCTTTGGCGAAGCTGCGGGCGTCAAGAACTCCGGCGGTCTCCTCGAAATCAACATGCACTCCATCGAAGTCGAGTGTCTGCCCAAGGATCTGCCCGAGATCATCCGCCTTGATGTCTCCGCGCTCAATGTCGGCGACGCCATCCACATCAAAGACATCCAGCTTCCCGATGGAGTCACCGCCCGGGGCGATGGCGACCTCACCGTGGTCCGCGTCGCTGCGCCGAAAGTCGAAGCCGAGTCGCAGTCCGCCGCCGCGGGAGCCCAGCCGGAAGTCCTCAAGGAGAAGAAGGATGACGCCGGTGCGAAATCCGCGGCCGGCGCGAAATCCGCGGCGGGCGCGGCGAAGCCCGCAGCCAAAAAGTAACCGGCTCACCGGGCGATTGAATGAATGTCTGCGCAAGCCGAGCGACCGGGATTCCGCCTCATTGTGGGGCTGGGCAATCCCGGTCGCGAGTATCGCGACACGCGGCATAATGTGGGCTTCATGATCGCCGATCGCCTGGCCGCGCGGGAGCGCGTCGCCTTTCGCACCGAAAAAACCTGGCGGGCCGAAGTGGCCCGCGCGGGCAACCTCGTGCTCTGCAAGCCGCTGACTTACATGAATCTTAGCGGCCAGTCGGTGCATCCGCTCAGCCAGTTCTACAAGATCGACACCGCGCAGATCCTCGTCGTGCTCGACGACATGGCGCTGCCCCTGGGGAAACTGCGCTTGCGGGCCAGCGGTTCCGCCGGCGGGCACAACGGCCTCCGCTCGCTCATCGAACACTTCGGCACCGCGGAGCTCCCCCGCCTCCGCGTCGGCATCGGCGCGGCTCCCGGCGAGGCCACTGGTCATGTCCTCGGGCGATTTGCCTTGGAGGAAAAGGCCGCGCTGGAGCAGAGTCTCGACCGCGCCGTCAGTGCCGTCGATTGCGCCTGCAACCGCGGCATCGAAGCCGCCATGACCGCCTTTAACTAAAATCCAACAACCCATCCAACAACCCAAACCGACAACCCAAACCGACAACACATGAAAAATCGCTACGAAGGACTGCTCATCCTCAATTTCAAAGGCAACGAAGACGGTGCCAAGGAAGTCATTGAACGCCTCGAGGGCGAGTTCAAAAAAGAAGGTGCCAAGGTCGAGCAGGTCCAGAAAATGGACCGCCGCCAATTCAGCTACGTCGCGGGCGATCTCGACGCCGGCTACTACGCGAACTTCATCTTCAGCGCCGAGCCTACGGCCATCGAAAAACTGCGCGCGAAATTCAGGCTCGATGAAACCGTCTATCGGCAGAGCTACCTGCGGTTGCCCGCGAAGATCGTCGAAAAACCCGTGCGCACCCCGCGTCCGGCCAAGGTGGCCTGACCGCGCATCCCCGGAACCTGAGACGAACGTATGGCCAGCTATAACAAAGTCATGATCATCGGGAATCTCACCCGCGATCCCGAGATCAAGTACACGCCCAAGGGCACCGCCATCGCGGACATCGGCCTCGCGGTGAATCGCAACTACACGACAGAAAGCGGCGAGAAACGCGAGGAAGTCACCTTCATCGACGTCACGCTGTGGGGCCGCGTTGCCGAGATTGTCGGAGAGTATTGCAAAAAAGGCCGCCCGCTATTCGTGGAAGGCCGCCTGCAACTCGATAGCTGGGACGACAAAGCCACCGGCCAAAAGCGCAGTAAACTCAAGGTCGTCGGCGAAAACATCCAACTCCTCGGCTCCCGTGAAGGCGGCAGCGGTGGCGGCGAGCACGGTGAAGGTCGGAACGAAGGGCGCACCGAAAACCGCCCGGCACAGAGCCGTTCCGCGCCCAGTCGCCCGGCCACTCCTCCCCAGCGTCCCCCGGCTGACCCGGATCTCGACGCCCCGGAAGACGACATCCCGTTTTAAGCCGGCCGATGGCCCCGCTCGGGGATCAGCGGCCCGCGCGAGCGCACGCTTACTGCGCCAGCATCTTCAGCACGACACTCTCCAGTCCGTCGCTGCGGAGGCTCGTGGTCCGCAGGTTGCCCTTTTTGTCGATGAGCCACATGGTCGGGACGGCGTCGATGAGGAACTTGCTGCTGATCTTGTTCTTCCAGCCGCCGCCGTCGAAATACTGCGGCCAAGCCATGCCGAGCTTTTTCACGGCTTCCTGCATCTTCACTTTGTCTGCGTCGAGGGAGATGCCCAGCACCTCAAAGCCCTTTGGGTGCAGTTTCCCATAGGTGGGGACGATGCCGGCCAGCTCCGCCAAGCTCTGCTGACTCCCGCTTCCCCAGAAAACCACGAGGACGACTTTCCCGCGGAGGAACGCGAGATCCACGTCCTTGTTGTTGGTGTCGGTGAATTGCAGCTCGACAGGCTTTTGCCGGACTTCCTCCATTTTGCTGCGCTTGGAGTGGATTTGTTTCGCGATCTCGGCGGTGCGGGCATCGGTGCTGGCGAGGTATTTTTTCAAAAGGGCAGCGCCCTCGGTGGTGGGATCCTCGGCCAGACTGCGAAGATCCAACTCCTCCAACTGCGTGGCGGCCGGATGGGCGGGATACTTCGCGACAAAGTCCGCCGCTGCCTGGTGAAAGGCGATGTAGCTCTCAGGCTTGGCGCGAAATTCGGTGGCGTAATTGATGGTCCGCATGAACGCGGCCTCAGCCTTGACCGGAGTCGGGGCGTCGCCGGCACTGATGATTTCGTCGAGCTGGGCCCGCGTGGTGGTGGGAGCTTCAGCCTGGCCGCGGAGGCGTCGGCTCTGCAGATCGGCACGCGCCGCGATGAGCTTGGCCTGCCAGCGGCGCCGGTCTTTGGGAAACTCCTTGGCGAACTCATCCGCCGCTTTCTGCTGGCTGGTGAGCCACGTCTGCGCCTGATCGAGCGCCTCGTCGCGGGTGGTCGGCTTGGTGGTGGGTTGCTTCTGGCTCTCCTCAAATTTTTTCCAAGCCGCATCCGCCGGCAGCAGCAAGCGTTGTTCGCCGCCAGGGCTGGAGTTGGGAGCGGCTGGCTCGGGATCGGCGGCGAGGGCTGCGGTGGTGGAAAGGAGGATGGCGAGCGCGGGCGCGAGGGTGTGTTTCATAAACTGGGTAGGCAGCGAGTTCGGGCGCTATTCGGCGAGGAGTTTCTCCACACTCGCGGCCAGAGCCGCACCGCGGAGTTCCGTCTCCCGCAAGATTCCCTTTTTGTCCAGCAGCCACACCGCCGGGATCGACTTAATGCCAAAGCCCGAGCTGATTTTGTTCTGCCAGCCTTGGCCATCGAAGTGCTGCGGCCAGGTCATGCCGTGTTTTTTCTGCGCCGCCTCCATCTGGCCTTTGTCCTGATCGAGCGAGATGCCCACGATCTCAAAGCCCTTGGCCTGCAGCTTTTTGTAGGCGGCCACCACGGTGGGCATTTCCGCGATGCACGGTCCGCACCAGCTCGCCCAGAAGTCCACCAGCACCACCTTCCCGCGCAGCTTTGCCAGATCCACCTCCGTGCCGTCCACCGCGGTGAATTGCAAATCGAGCGGCTTCGTTTTGAGCGACGCCATCTTGGTCCGCTGCGCGATGATTCCTTGCGCCGCCTTCGGCGAGCTTCGGCTCGCCGCCTTCGGCGAACTTCTTCAGCAGCGCCTCCGCCTCCGGCGACTTCGCCCGCGAGGCGATCTGGAGCTGAATCTGCCGCATCTGGGGAGCGAGCTTGTGCGTCCCGTGCTGCGCGAGGAATTCGTCGGACGCTTGGAAGAACGCCACCACGCTCTCCGGCTTCTCCGGGTCGAGATTCTCCGTCCTCATCATGGTCCGAATGAACGTCGCCTCACCCTTCGCCTCGGCGGGTGCATCCGCGGCCGCGATGATCGCGTCGATTTCCTTGAGCACAGCCTCCGCGCTGGTCTTCGTCGTCGGCTCCGCACCGGGAATCTGCGCGAGTTGGAGCGACGCCTGCAGCGCCATGAGCTTCGCCGCGTAGCGTCGCTCGTCCTTTGGAAACGCCTTGCCAAAGGCCGCCGCCGCCGCCTGCTGCCCGCCGAACCATTCCTTCACCACCGCGATCATCTCCGCCTGCGACTTGGGCCGCACTTTGGGTTCAGCCTTCAGTTCCTCGATCCGCATCCACAAAGCGTCCGCCGTTTTATAGGTGGAGAAATCCTCGGTCTTCGCCTTCGCGGGCGCTCTGGCCCCGGCGGGCTTTTCCGCAGCTTGCAGGTTCAGCGTGAGGGTGAAAAGGAGCGCGGTAAAAAAGAGGGGCTGTTTCATGGGTAGAGACGCGAAACCGTGACAGCGCGCCCCGGGGTGTCGAGTAACATTTGCGCGACGACGGCAGCCGTCCCCGCGGGTCACGCGTTTGTCACTTGGAGTTCGCCCCGCTTCGTCCCTACGCTGCGCGCCGCCCTTGGCGCGCACCATGAAAACCTTCAACGCTTCCCACTTTATCAGCCGCGAACTGAGTTGGCTGGAATTCAACCAGCGGGTGCTCGACGAGGCGCTCGATGCCTCGAATCCGCTGCTCGAGCGCGTGAAGTTTTTCATCATCACCAGCTCGAACCTCGACGAGTTTTTCGAGGTCCGCGTGGCCGGCTTGAAGCAGCAGATTGAGAGCGACGTTGTGGAGCGCAGCGTGGATGGCAAGACCGCCAGCGAAACCTTCCGCGCCATCCGCCGCCGCGTGCGCGCCATGATCGAGCAGCAGTACTGCTGCTGGCGCGACGAACTCCTCCCCGCGCTCGCAAAAAATCAGATCCACCTCCTCGATTACGAGCACCTCGAAGCCACGGACCGCACCTGGGTGGAGCAATACTACCGCGCCAACGTGCGCCCCGTGCTTACCCCGCTCGGCATCGATCCGTCGCACCCTTTTCCCCAGCTCCTGAACAAGTCCCTCAACATCGTCGTGCAGCTCGAAATCACGCGCGACGGCGAGACCGACCGCCGCCTCGCCGTGGTCCAGGTGCCGCGCGTCCTCCCGCGCCTCGTCCGTCTGCCGCGCGAGGACGACCGCCGCGATTTCATCTACCTCGGCCACCTCATCGGCCACTATCTCGCCGACCTCTTTCCGGGGACGAAAATCCTCGGCTTCTGGCATTTCCGCGTCACCCGGAACAGCGAACTCTACATCGACGAAGCCGACGTCAACAACCTGCTCAAGGCGGTCGAGAACGAGCTGCACAACCGCCGCAAAGGCGCCGCCGTGCGCCTCGAAGTCGAGGCCACCTGTCCCGCCGATATCTCCCACTTTCTCCTCGAGACTCTCGAACTCGACGGGGACGACCTCTACATCATCGACGGCCCGCTCAACCCCGTGCGCCTCATGGCCATCTACGAGGGCGACCACTCGCCCGAGCTGCGCGATAAACCTTTCGTCGCCCCGATCGCGCCCGCCTTCCGCGGCGCCGGCGATCTCTTCTCCGTTATCCGCCAGCGCGACGTGCTTGTGCATCACCCGTACGAGAGTTTCGCCAGCGTCGTGGATTTTCTGGAGCAGGCCGCCGCCGATCCGCACGTCCTCGCCATCAAACAAACGCTCTACCGCACCGGCGGCGACCCGCGCATCGTCGGCGCGCTCATGGACGCCGTGCGCAATGGCAAGCAAGTCACCGCCGTCACCGAGCTGAAAGCGCGCTTCGACGAGGCGAACAACATCGCTTGGGCACGCCGCCTCGAGGAAGCCGGCGTCCACGTCGTCTATGGCATCGTGAACTACAAGGTCCACAGCAAGATCGCCCTCGTCGTGCGGCGCGACGACGACGGCCTGCGCCGCTACGTCCACCTCGGCACCGGCAACTACAACCCCAGCACCGCCCGCCTTTACACCGACCTCTCCCTCTTCACCGCGCAGTCCGACTTCGGTGAGGACGCCACGAATTTCTTCAACCTCCTCACCGGCATCAGCCACTTTCAAGGCGCGAAGAAACTCATCCTCGCACCCTTCACCGCACACGAGACGATGATGGCCCACGTCAAACACGAAGCCGCCGCCGCGCGCGCCGGCAAACCTGCGCGGATCATCGCCAAGATGAACTCCCTCGTGGACCAGGAACTCATCGAAGCGCTCTACACCGCCTCGCAGGCCGGCGCGAAAATCGACCTCATCATTCGCGGCATCTGCTGCCTGCGGCCCGGCATCCCCGGCGTCAGCGAGCACATCACCGTCCGCTCCATCGTCGGACGATTCCTCGAGCACTCCCGCATTTTTTACTTTGAAAACGGCGGCGCGCCGAAAGTCTTTCTCGGCAGCGCCGACTGGATGCCGCGCAATTTTTTCCGCCGGATCGAAGTCGTCTTCCCCGTCGAGGACCCCGCGCTCCGCGAGCGCATCGTCACCCAGATCCTCGCGCTCCAGCTCGCCGACAATACCAAGGCCAGTCTCCTCGCCCCCGACGGCACCTACGCCCGGCCCACGCGGAGGAAGGACACCGACCTGCGCGGCAGCCAGGTGGAGTTCATGGCCCTCGCCCTCGGCGAGAAAAAGACCCGCCGCACGCATCGCCCCGTCAAACGCACCTCTCCGAAAATCCAAGTCGTGCGCAGCCCGCAGTAGGGGAGGGGAATGACGAGTGGCGAATGGTGAATAGCGCCCGTTTGCGGAGAGGGAAGGGGAGCGCCCGCGCCCGCGCGTGCCGTTTCCGGCGGCCTCGCCGGAAACCGTGCTGACGCGTGCCTCGGGTTCGCCGCTCTCTGCCGAGCGCGGTGCTGGTGCGGGAGCTGGAGCACGGTGGTCGGCGGCTGGAAGCACGCCGCTCCTTTGGGCGTCCGCCGGTTCCGCCCGCTCGAAAATCGAGGCCGACACCCGCGCGCTCGACAAGCCACCCGGCCTCCACTGAAAATCCTTCCCCATGAAAGCCCACATCGACGCCCTCGTCGCCCAAGTCAGCGAGATCATTGTGGGCAAGGAGGAAGCAGTGCGGCGGGCCGTGGCCTGCGTGCTGGCCCGCGGGCACCTGCTGATCGAGGACGTGCCCGGCGTGGGCAAAACGATGCTCTCGCAGGCTCTGGCCGCCGCGCTCGGGCTCGGCTTCCGCCGGCTGCAATTCACCAGCGATCTCCTGCCCGCGGACATCGTGGGCAACTCGATCTTTGACCGCGAGTCGGGGAGCTTCGTCTTCCACCGCGGCCCGCTCTTTTCCCAAGTCGTCCTGATCGACGAGGTCAACCGCGCCACCCCCAAAACCCAGAGCGCGCTGCTCCAGGCGATGGAGGAAAACCAGATCACCGTGGACGGCACCACGCATCCGCTGCCCGCGCCGTTTTTCGTCCTCGCCACGCAGAATCCGCAGCACCAGATCGGCACCTTCCCGCTCCCGGAATCGCAGCTCGACCGCTTCCTCATGCGCATCGAACTCGGCGTGCCGGACCGGGCCGCGGAGCGCGCCATGCTCCTCGGAGCAGACCGCCGCGAGATGCTGCGCGCTTTGCGACCGGTGCTGCCCGAGGCGGCGCTCGGCGAGTTGCAGGCCCGCGTGCGGGCGGTCCATGCGGCCGCGGGATTGCTCGACTATTTGCAGGACCTGCTGGATGCGAGCCGCCGGCGGCACCGCACCGGACTTTCCCCCCGCGCGGGTCTCGCGCTGCTCCACGCGGCGCAGGCCTGGGCGCTCATGGAGGGCCGGGAAATGGTCTTGCCGGAAGACGTGCAGGCCGTCGGTCCGGCCGTCATGGCGCATCGTCTCGGCAGCGGGCTGGAGTCCGTGGAAAGCGGACGCGCGCTGGCGCAGAGCCTCCTCCGCGAGGTCGCGGTGCCGTAGCCGATGAAGGCGCCGGACCGCCAGCCGCGCGTGTGGGTGCTGCCGAATCGCAATGCGCTCGGCCTCGCCGCGGTGCTCGCCGGGATGTGGTATGCGGGCAGCAGCCAGGCGAACGCGGCGGCCTATCTGCTGGGCTTTGTGCTCACCGGCATGGCGGCGGTTTCGGCGCTCCACGCCTGGGCGAATGTGCGCGGGGTGCGCCTCGCCGCGGGACCGTTTCCGCCGGCGTTCGCGGACGGCAACCAGCTTCTTCGCGTGACCGCCAGCGCCCCGGCGGGGACGGAGCGGTGCGGCATCACCGTGCGCGGAGTCGGCGGCGGGCCGGTGTTGCAGTTCGAGGAAATCGGCGCGGTCACCGGGCCTGCGGAGCTGGCCGTGCCGGCGGCGCGGCGGGGGTGCCATCCCGGAGTGTGGGTCCGCGTGGCCAGCATTTTCCCGCTCGGTTTTTTCACCGCGCGCCAGACGGTGTGGCTGCCGGGAGAGCACTGGATTTACCCCGCACCCCGCGGCGACCGCCTGCTGCCTCGCGCGCTCGCGTCCACGCCCGAGGCGCGTGCCGGACAGCACGCGGCGGGGGACGATTTCGGCGGCCTGCGCGCGTGGGAACTCGGCGAATCGCAGCGGCACATCGACTGGAAAGCCGCTGCGCGCGGGCAGCCGCTGCGCGTGAAGCAGTGGACCGGCGAGGCGCAGGAAGTCATCGCGCTCGCGTGGGCTGCGCTGGCTCCGCTCGGCACCGAGGAGCGGCTCAGCCAGCTCGCCCGCTGGGTGGTGCAGGCGGAAAAAGGCGACGCGAGTTACGCCCTGCGGCTCCCCGGCGCGGTCTTCGCACCGAGCCGTGGCGAGGCGCACTATCACGCCTGCCTGCGCGCGCTCGCGGCCTTTCCCGCCGGCGAGGAGGCAGCGTCATGAACGTGCTGCGCGGACCGCACAGTGCGATCGCCACGCCCCCGCTGGTGGCCCTCGAACTCGGCCTGGCCCTGGCCGCCGCGCCGCTTTTCGGCCACGTCGCGGGCTGGACGTTCGCGCTCCTTTTTGCCGCCGGAGCGGCCCGCCTGCTCATGAATCGCCCCGGCGGGCGACTGCCCTCGCTCGTCGGCAAGGTGTTGCTTTTCGGCCTCGGCTTCGGCGGCATCCTGCTGACCTACGGCGTGTTCGTCGGCATCGCGCCGGGGCTGAGCGGGCTGCTGCTGCTGGTGTCGCTGAAACTGCTGGAGACCAATACCGTGCGGGACTTTCAGGTCATCGCATTGCTCGGTTTTTTCCTGGCGCTCTGCGCGCTCTTTTTCGCGCAAAATCTCGGGCTTTGGCTCTACGTCCTCGCCGTCTTCGTGGTGCTCTCGGCGGCGCTCGTGCATTTCCACCGCGGCCCCGGCGCGGGACGCCCCGGTCGCTCGGTGAAACTCGGCGCGGTGCTGCTCCTCCAGGCGCTGCCCATCGTCGCGCTGCTCTTTGCGTTTTTTCCCCGCGGATCGCAGCAGACGATCGTCCTCACCCCGCCCCCGGCGACCGGCGGCGGCATGTCGGATCAGCTTTCGCCGGGCAGCGTGGCGGCGCTGGCGCTCGGCAGCGCGGTGGTCTTTCGCGCGGAGTTTCCCGATGGCCCCGTGCCCTCCCTCCCCGCGCTCTACTGGCGCGGCGGGGTGCTGTGGCGCGGCAATGGCCTGAGCTGGCAGCGCGGCCCGAATCTCTCCGCCGAGGACGCGGCCCTCCGCGGACCGACCATCCGGCAGCGGATCGTGCTGGAACCACACGGCGGGCTGGCCCTGTTTGCCCTCGACCGTCCGGCCACGGAAATCCGCGGCGCCTACCTCGCGGCGGGCGGAGTTTTGCAAACCCAGCGCCCGGTGCTCAAACAAGTGCCCTACGAAGTCATCTCGCGCCCGGAGAACCGCGAGACCGAACTCCCTTCCGATCAACGCCGGGAGACGCTGCGCCCGCCGCCGCGCGTGTCCCCGCAGTTGCAGGCGCTCGTCGCGCGCTGGCGCCAGGCCCACCCGGCGGATCGCGACGTGGCGGAGGCCGCGTTGCGCTATTTCCGCACCGAGCGCTTCACTTACTCGCTCGAGCCCGGCACCTACACTGGGCCCGGCGCACTCGATGAGTTTCTTTTCGGGCGGCGCACCGGGTTCTGCGAGCACTACGCCGCCGCCCTGGCCACGCTGCTGCGCGTGGCCGGGATTCCCTCGCGCGTGGTCCTCGGCTACCACGGCGGCGAATACAACGCGCGCGGGCGCTACGTCATCGTCCGGCAGTCCGACGCCCACGCGTGGTGCGAGTTCTGGGTGAAAGGCGAGGGCTGGCAGCGCCTGGATCCCACCGAGGTGATCGCGCCCGACCGGCTCAGCTCTGGGCTCGCCAACTATCTGGAAACCCGCGCGGCGAACGCCTCGGGCAGGGACTCCTCCACCGCCGCCGGTTGGCGCGAAGTCCGCCGCGATCTCCGGCTCGTCTGGGACAACCTCAGCTACCAGTGGGATCTGCACGTCTTGAGTTTTGATGGCGACGGCCAGCAGAGTTTCCTCGCCACCCTGGGCTTCGGAAATTTCCGCTGGTGGGAAATGACGCTCACGCTGCTCGTCGGCACCGCGCTCCTCCTCGGCGTGCTCGGTCTGTGGCAGCGGCGCCCGCGCCGCGCGCCGGCGGATGCGGTGACCCGCGCCTACGCGCTGTTTTGCGCCGCACTGGCCGCCGCCGGGGTGCGGCGCGAGCCGTGGGAAGGCCCGCTGCATTTCGGCGAGCGCGCCGCGGCGCACTGTGCCCCGCACGCGCCGGCGATCCGCGAGATCACGGCGCTCTATCTGCGGCTCCGCTACGCCGCCGCGCCGCCGCCGCCCGCGACTTTCCTCCGCGCCGTTCGCGCCCTGCCCCGGCTGCGCCCGTAGCGGCCGCTCAAGTGTACTTCAGCACTTCCTCGATGGTCGTCTCGCCGTCGTAGATGCAGCGCAGCCCGTCCTGTCGCAGTGTGCTCATGCCCAGCTCCACGGCCTTTTGTTTCAGAACCACGCCGGGTGCGCGCTTGTTGATGAGTTCGCGGATCGGGTCGCTCATATCGAGCAATTCGTAGATGCCTTTGCGGCCTTTGTAGCCGGTCTGGTTGCACGCCTCGCAGCCGCGCCCGTAGTAGAAATTTTTGTCGCCGATCTCGTGCGGCGAAAGCCCGAGCTGGGCGAGCGCGCTCTCATTTGGCTCATACGCGGTCTTGCAGTTCGGGCAGATTTTGCGGATGAGCCGCTGGCCGAGCACGCCCTCGAGGGAGGACGAAATCATGAACGGCTCCACGCCCATATCAATGAGCCGCGTGACCGCGCCGGGCGCATCGTTCGTGTGCAGCGTGGTGAAAACCAAGTGCCCGGTGAGCGAAGCCTGAATGGCGATCTGCGCGGTCTCCACGTCGCGCGTTTCACCCACCATGATGCGGTCCGGGTCCTGCCGCAGAAAGGCGCGCAGCGTGCGCGCAAAGGTCAGGCCGATCTTTTCATCCATCGGCACCTGGATGATGCCTTCGATGTCATACTCCACCGGGTCTTCGGCGGTCAGCACCTTGGAGTCGATGGTGTTGATCTTGTTCAGGCAGGCGTAAAGCGTGGTGGTTTTTCCGGAGCCGGTCGGGCCGGTGACGATGAAGATGCCGTTCGGCTTTTTGATCGTGCGCAGGAGGTATTGGTAGATGTAGTCCGGCATCCCGAGCGCCTCGATTTCGAGGTTCACGGTGGTGCGGTCGAGGACCCGGAGCACCACGCTCTCGCCGAACTGCGTGGGTAGCGTGGAGACGCGCAGATCGATCTGCCGTCCGCCGATCATTTTCTGGATGCGTCCGTCCTGCGGCAGGCGCCGCTCGGCGATGTTCAGGTTCGACATGACCTTCACGCGCGAAATCACGGGCAGCGCGAGGTGACGCGGCGGCGGCGCCATTTCATAAAGCGCGCCGTCC
>Ga0114966_10001801_pt1 | contig 19511 bp, 21 predicted proteins | sample M_130207_XF_Meta_FD_87029 | JGI IMG/M metagenome (GOLD analysis project Ga0114966, IMG submission 87029) | Freshwater microbial communities from Lake Montjoie, Canada to study carbon cycling - M_130207_XF_MetaG | ecosystem: Environmental > Aquatic > Freshwater > Lake | place: Lake Montjoie...
CACATGAGGAAGACATCGCAGTGTTTTGCGCACAAGTCCTGCGCGGCGGGCGAAATGCCGCCGAAGTACATCAGAGGGCCACCGTTTTGCTGGTAAGGCTTGGCGGGTTCGGTGGTGGGGAGGCTGATGTCGTAGAATTCACCTTTCCACTCGAAGGGGCCGTCGGTGCGCCACATGCCTTGCAGAATCTGGATGATCTCGCTGGCACGGGCGTAGCGGATTTCGTTGCTCTCCTTCATGCCGGGCATGTCGGAGGAGATGATGTTGATGCACAGGCGGCCTTGAGCGATGTGATCGACCGTGGCGAGTGCGCGTGCGAGCATCGGTGGCCAGACTTCACCCATGCGGAGGGCGACGAGTTGATTGATCTGCGTTGTTTGTGGAGCCATGGCGGCGGCAAAGGCCAGCGCGTCCTGTCCAGCGATCCAGCCGGACGGCAGCAGGATGTTTTGATAGCCGAGGGCGTCAGCTTTTTTCACAATATCGCCGCAGTGCTCATAGCTGGAGCGCAGGCTGTCATCTGGCACGCCAAGAAACTCGTAATCGTCTGCGCAAAGAGCGGAGAACCAGGCGACTTCGGCCTTGCGGTCAGGCGTGCGGATGGGTAGAGCAGTCATGCTGATAACTAGTGACAGTCAGGAGTTGTTTCCTGCATACGTGAACGACAGCAATCAATGTTTTACTCAAATGCGTAAAAATCCGGTGGTCCAAAATGAGGTGCTCGGCGCGGTGATCCTGCAAGTGCGCAGCTTGCGCGCTAGATCGCGGACCACGCTGTCAAAGGCTCTGCGCCTTTCGCCTTCAACTGCTGGGATGTATGTAGATCGCCTGATCGCGGAAAAATATCTGAGTGAATCAGGAGTTAGGCAGGGGCCGATGGGACGGCCACGGCGGTTGCTGACGACACTGGCTGATGCAGGCTGGTTTGCCGGAGTGGAATTTCATGCGCAACGCGTGCAGGCGGTGGGCGTGGATTTTTCAGGCAGAAAGACGGCTGCGGTGGTGCGTCCGCTACCAGCGGAAGTCACGGCGGACGTGGTGATCAAAACCATACTCGTTTGCGTCAAGAAACTGGCTGAAGCCATGCACGGGCCGTTGTTGGCGGTCGGCCTCGGTGCGCCTGGTTTGGTGGACCCAAAGGCGGGCCTAGGATTGCACTATGCTTTCATCCCTGATTGGAATCAGGTGCCGGTCTCCAGTCTGATCAGCAAGCAACTTGGTGTGCCGGTCATTCTGCAGAACAATCTGCGCGCCATTGCCCTCGCCGAGCGCTGGTTCGGACTGGGGCATGATTTGAACGACTATGTGATTCTTGGCCCGCGCAGTGGTTTTGGCATTGCGATGGTGCAGCATGGCAAGCTGGTGGAGGGGGCGCATCATGCCGCTGGTGAAGTGGGGCGCTGGCCGTGGCCGCTGGGCGGCGGCGCTGACAGCCAGGAACTGCATCATGTGCTCAGCGCGCCGGCGACATGGCGGCGGCTGGCGGGTGTTTCGGCGCGAACGAAACTGCCGGAAGATCTGCGCGCAGCACTGGCGGAATTTGCGAATGCGGATGGTGCTGCATGGCATGCAGTCTGCACGGACTTCGCACGAGTCATCGGCTGCCTGCAACTGCTCACTGACACCGATGTCTTCATTCTGCATGGCCCTTTGACCGTGCTGGGAGAACGATTCTGCGCGTCGATCGTCCAGGCGGCGCGTTCACTGACTTCCGCGCTTGCCAATGCGCCGCTGAAGGTGGTGCCTTCGACCCTCGGTGATGATGCCGGTGCGCTCGGTGCCGCGAGTCTGGCGATGGAGGCGTGGTCGCCGGTCTGAAATGGAAGTCTGGAGGTCAGGCATCTTGCCTGACGACGGCATGAGCCTTCCAGGCTTTCTGACGATCAAAGGCGGGACGCCTCGATCCATGGACAGGCGAGGACGCCTATCCTCCCACGCAGGCATAAAAAAACCGGGCGGCAGGATTTCTCCCGCACACCCGGTTGATGAAATGGAGAATTACTTCTCCAGCGTTTCGTTGGCGGCCTTCCAACCGGAAATGCCGGCGGAGAGGTGCTTCACGTTGGTGTAGCCAAGTTGGCTGGCAGCATTGGCAGCAGCTTTGTAAGCGCTGCAAGCAGGACCACCGCAATAGGCGACGACGAGGGCACCCTTGTCGGCTGGCAACGCAGCGGCGAGGCTGTCCTTCTGGGTGGCGAAGTTGATCGCACTAGGAACATGACCAGCGGCATAGGAAGCTGCGCCATTGACGTCAATGACGGTGACTTTCTTGTCAGCAATAGCCTGCTTGAGGTCGGCGATGCTGATGTCTGGGAATTCGGCGGCGAACACCGAGGAGGCGACGAGTGCGAACACGAGGGCGATGATTTTCTTCATGATTGAGTTTGGATGGGTTGAGTTAGGGTTGCGCGTGGTGGCTGTGCGCGGCAGCGGCCCCGTCTGCCGGGGCAAAGGATTTAGTAAAGGTGAAACCAAGGTTTCATGAATTGGTCGTGTGTGACGTTGAGGTGGGCGGTTTTATTCCCGATTTGGTCTGGCGTGCGGGTGTGATTACGTTTCATCTGGCGAAATGCTGCAAAGAAATCACAGCACCGGGATGAACAGCCGGGCGAAGCCGTTGCGCAGTCGCTGTATTACCGGGGTAACGGCCAGTCCTTCGCGGGTGATTTCGCGGCTCAAGGCGAGTTTGGCATCCATTTCGGCGCTGAGTCGCTGGCCCAGTTCGCGATCGTGGCAACCGAGGTTGAACTCAAAATTCAGGCGCAGGCTGCGGGGATCCCAGTTGGTGGAGCCGAGGAAGGACCAAACGCCATCGATGAGGAAAAATTTGGAGTGATCGAACGGCGGCGGCGACTCGAAGATTCGGCAGCCGACGGCAAGCAACTCTGGATACAAGGTCTGTGCGGCCCAGCCGACGAGTGGGATGTTGTTTTGCGCCGGGGTGAGGATGGTGACCTTCACGCCGCGAATGGCACAGAGCCGCAGCGCGGCCATCAGCGTTGGCGTAGGCAGGAAGTAGGGCGTGATGATGCGTACTTCATTGCGTGCGGCGTTAAGGGCGGCAAAGAACGCGGCGGGCATGACCTCTAGGTCTTCATCCGGACCATCGACGATGCCGATGGCGCTGGTTTTGCCGGTACTCGGAATATCCGGGAACCATTGTGGGCCGTCGAGCGTCTCGCTGGTGCAGAAGGCCCAGTCTTCAGCAAAGACGCGCTGAATTTGTGTTACGATGGGACCGGTGACTTCAAAATGCAGATCATGCACCGGATGCGCAGGTTTGCGGGCGAGCATATTGCCTTCGCGGATGTTCATGCCGCCGGTGAAGGCATGGTTGCCGTCCACTATCATGATTTTGCGGTGATTGCGCAGATTCATGGTGATGAGTCGCAGGATCATGCGGTTGGGCATGAAGCGCCGCGCGGTAACACCGGCGTTGACTAGCGCGTCCACCACGGGTGGCCATGAATAACGTGTTCCTGCATCATCGACCATTACGCGCACCTGAACGCCACGTTTGACTGCATTGGAAAGCTCCGTCACGAAATCCGCGCCGATGCCAATGGCTTCAAAGATATAGCTAGCGAGCGAAATACTGTGCTGTGCCCCACGAATGGCCGCCAGCATGCGCGGCATGGCTTCGTCCCCGTTGTGCAGCGGCGTGACCGTGTTGCCCAGTGTGAAGCAGAAGCGCGAGATGCGGTCGAGCGTCTTGGCGAGCTGCTGGTGCTCCTGTGCTTCGCAACTTTCCGGCGGGAAGGGCAGGGGATGCTCAGGCACCGGGTCCAACCACGGCTCATACGTGCCGCTGCGATAATGTTTGGCGCGACGGCGCAGGATGTTGATCCCAAGAAATAGATACAGCAACGGCCCGATGAGCGGGGAGAACACCACGAGCGCCGTCCAGAACGCGGCAGAGCGGTAATCGCGATGCCGCAGGAGTAGATGCACGAAGGCGAGGACCGCACAAACGATGGAAACAACCGCGAGTGTCGCCGGCCAGAAGGTGAATTCAATCCAGTGCATGAATCAGGCGGGGATGAATGGCCGCGAAGTGTTAGGGAACAAGCAGCATTTGCGTGACTGTGGCAATCAACCCTCCATCATTTTGCCGGACGAACCCCATAGCGTTCATCAAAAAAATCAGCCGCGACTACTTTACCGGCGGTTTCCGCGTTTGCCGGCTGCGTGATGTCCAGAATCGCCCAGTCGGGCAGCTTGGGATTTTGTAACGAGTTCGTCTTGTCATGCGCCTCGCGGAAGGTGAGGCCCGAGTTGATGACGACCTCAAAACCGGGCGACTGCAGACAGGGATAAGTCATTAACGGGACATGCGTTTTCGCATCAAACGATTGCGCGCCCAAGCTCACCTTCTCCGTGTTCCATTGCATCGGTAATGAACCAGCTATTTGTTTGATGCAGGAGTTTGACTCTGGGGTGCCCCAGAGGATGAGACTTTGGGTCTTGCCGGATTCGATGGCGTCCTTGATCTCAGAAGCCTTGACCACGCGCACATCGCCTCGCATCAAACCGCGCCAGCGCTGAATGAAATGTGCCGACTCGGCCGCAACCCAAGCATCTACGGCGGATGAAGATGATTTCCCATCTGGTAGCACGACCAAGAAGCGCTTCATGAAGGATGCATCCATTGGGCCGGGATGTGCAGAAGGCTTGCCGCCTTGCGGGCCTTCGTGCTGGAACGGCTGCGCATTGCCGAAATCACGCCACGCACCGTTCTCCTTGATCAAGCGGCACATCGAACCGGCCACCTTAGGCCCTGGATTCATGAAGGTCTCAAACTGCGGCACTTCCGGCCCCACGGTCAACGTCAGTGTGTTGCCATCCAAGATCACCTTGAGCTTGCCGCCGCCCTTTCGCGCCTGCGGCGGCGGGTAGAAGACGATGCGTGTCACGTTGCTCGTCTTGATGTCAATCGTCTGGCCGTCCACGACCTTCGCATCGAGCCGGGCCTCCTTCCAGCTTTCCTCCAAGCCATGCAGGTTCAGCCACTTCATGCGTCCGTAGAACGCTGTCTTCGTCTGAATGTGAACTTCATCTGGAAACAGCTCACGCCCTTTGGCGACAGCTTTCTCAATCCACGCCTGCACCTCCTTGATCGTCTCGGGGTGATATTTGTGCGGCATGCCTGGGCCGATGAGATGCGGCGGATGTAGGCCTTCTTTGCCGAGCACCTCGATCATGTACTCCGCGCTGTCGCGCTGCGCATCCACCTCTCCGCTGTAGCTGATGAGCGGCACGTTGAAGAAATTTCTGGCATAGTCCGGCACGTCATACATGCCCCAGAGCTTTTGCTCATACCACACCGGATACTTGTCCGGCGTGAGCTTCTGATAGCGTTTAACATCGGCAAAGCCTGCTCCGGTATGAACACAGGCCCACTGGTCTGCGTAATGCGCCCCCAGATGCCACGCTCCGGCACCGCCCATGCTGAAGCCCGCCAGTGCGACGCGGTTGGTGTCGATATTGAAACGCTTCGTGGCATCATCCCGGCATTCAAACACATCCGTCTCGCCCGCGCTCTTCCAGCCGTTGCAGTAACGACCAAATGGATGAATCACGATGGTTCCCGCCGGTTGAAACTGCCCAGGCTTCTTCGCCATCAGCCGCGAATAAACAAAGGGCAGGTCCGTTGCTGTGTCACCGCGGCCATGCAGCCAGATCCACATCGGTACCGGCTTCTTGCCTGCGCCAAACTCCAATCCTTCCGGGATTTCTACGCCATATGGCTGCGGGGAATCGTCGATCTTCGAGTAAAAGCCCAGCACCTTCTGCCCGCTGCCGTTCAGCCATGGTGTTTCGTTTTTCTTCAGCGATTCGATGCGCTTCTTCGTCTCGTCGAGCAAGACGGTCGCTTTCTTCACTCCATCTTCTGGCCTCTTGTCATACCACTCGTCGAAATCGAGCGCGTAACGTACCGCCTTGAGGAAAATGTGTGCGTCGGCGGCATGCTCGTGCTGCTTCACCGCCTGAAACGCCTTTGCCACCGCCGCCAGTTCCTTTTCAATCGCTGCCTCCTGCTCGGCGGACAAAGCCGCCGTCGGTTTCGGTGGCAGACTGCCTTTGAAGGAAGCCGTGGCACCGTTCGGGCCGAGCTGTGCCTGCGCTGGCAGCACGAGTGCAGTGAGGAAGAAGAGAGCAAGGAATCGTTGCATGAGGCCAGAATAAACGCAGCCACGCGCCGCTTTTCACCAACAGATGCACGCAGCAGGTCAAGAAGAAGGTGTCGTGGCAAATGGGGTTTACACCCCATGGCACCCATCGGGTTCTTGCATCAGTTTCAACACTTCAAGTCCGCAATCGCCGACCCTTTTCGCCATGAAAAAAACCTCCTTCCCCATTCCGCCGCCGCCGTTCGCCGCCATCCATGCGCGTGCCTACCATCTTTGGCAGCAGGCCAACCGTCCAACCGGGCAGGATCTCGACTTCTGGCTGCAAGCCGAACAGCAGGTTCCGCCGCAGCCTCAGGCCGGGAAAGCTGCAGCGCCCAAGGCTCCGCAGAATGTCAGGACAAATTCAGTCCGGGCGAAGCCGAACCCGCAGGCGGCTCTCACCTTCAAACCAAAACCAGGCAGCAAACGCGCCATCAAGCCGTCAGCCCGTTAACAGGACTCATGCACCGGTGGGCATGACAGGAAGAATTCAATTCATGAGCAAGACGCAGCTTCAGCAACTCAGGACGATGGCAGAGAATGCGGGCGATCTTCCGCCAACGGCGCGGACACGCCTGCTCGATCTCGTTGCTCAAGCAGAGCAGGCACCCGCCACTCCGAATGCTGCCGTAGTCACGCTCCACTCGGTCGTGACGGAATTAGAGGCCGCGCATCCTGAGGCCACCGCTTTCCTGAATCGCGTTGCCACCTCGCTTGGGAACATGGGCCTCTGAGAGCCACGCCATGAAACAGAAATTTCCTCTCCTAGTCCTCCTCGCCAGTGCCGTGCTGCTCCAAGGCTGCGTGATAGCCGCCCTCGGTGCTGGTGTGGGTGCCGCAGCCATGTACGGCAACGCCGTCCAGCGGGATGCTTACGTCCGGTATCGCACAGACACGGAGCGCCTGAATTTCGATCGCGAGAGGGCTGGCATGCTCCCAAGGTCGATCATGACCTACGAGCAATGGGACAACGGCCAGCGCTGATTGATTGGTCGCGTGCCGCATGTGCCGGTTCAGGGTACGCTAACCGCATCTGTGGCGGGTGGTTCCTCACCGACTGTCGACGTCTCAGTAGATGCGGTCTTGGCCGCCGCTTTGCGCAGACGTTTGGCTTCTTTCGCCGCTTTCTGGGCCTGTTCGCGCTTCCGTTTCTCGAAACTGTAATTGGGTGTCGCCATAGTGCTGTGAGTGTTACAGCGCCTCCCATAGCACCGTTTGTGAGTAGTCACGTCAGCAAAAACGATGAAATATAGTGTTCTCGATGCTGATCTCGTTCCTGCTTTGGCAGTGCATCATCGCCATTCCGCTTTCTTGCTTCATGGTCCTCCTGCGCTATGGGAGCCATCGAAGGTCGTTTAATCTCATCCTTCTTTTCGTGCCACCGTCCCCCATGAAGCATCCGTTTGCCATCATTCTATCTCTGCTGCTCCTTTCGTTTTCTGCTGGACTGGCCATCGTCATACCTGACCCGCTGCCGAAAGCGCCGGAGCCGATTGATGATATTCTGCGACTCCAAATCCTCCTCGACACGCAACTCTTTGGGCCTGGGAAACTCGACGGGCGTCCGGGAGAGTTCACCACTAAGGCGCTCAAACGCTACCAGCTTGCGCAGGGGCTCCAAGAGACTGAACTGGAGGCGCACTCAATTGATCTAGCAAGCGTGCCGGAGGCCTACTCCACCTACATGGTTCGCGAAGAAGATCTCAAGTTTGTCGGTGACCTACCCAGTCAGCCCTCAGCGCAGAGCAAAAGGAAATTTCTGCCCTATGACTCGCTGCTTGAGTTCTTGACCGAGCGCTTTCACAGCGCACCCGAACTTCTCGAATTTATCAACCGACCGCTCAAACTCTGCGCTCTCAAGCCCGGTGACGCCGTGAAAGTTCCCACCGTGCAGCCCTTCCTCATCGAAGAACTCACTGAGATCCCAAAACTGCCCGAAGTTTTGGAGTTCCAGGCACGGGTTATCAAAATCGACACGCGCGAGAAGTTGCTTGGCTTGTGGGAGGGCGAAAAACTGCTCGCCAGCCTACCGACTACGCCCGGCAGCGGCCATCTTGCCACACCACCTGGCACATGGCGTATTCTAGGTATCACACAGATGCCCACCTTCCGCTGGGATAAGAGCGTGCTCGAATATGGCGTACGCAGCGAAAGCTACTACGAGTTGCCCATTGGCCCGAATAATCTCGTCGGAGTCATGTGGATAGGTCTCAATCGCCCTGGCATCGGCATTCATGGCACAAATTCGCCACAGAGCATTGGCCGCAGTGCAAGCCATGGCTGCATGCGAACCGCGAACTGGGATGTTGTGAGGTTGGTCAAACACATTACTCAAGGAATGACCGTCATCATCGAAGGTCCAGCGCCTGAGCCACGCCCCATTGTTATCAGAAAAGCCGAGCCAGCAGTGCCACCGCCGGAACCTCCAAAACGTGGTTTCTTCCAGCGTCTTTTTGGCGGGAAGTGATTCTTCCTTCGATTGATTTAACGTGAGGCCGCGTTCGCGGAAAATAGGTCTGTCAGTCGAAGACTCTAGGTTGCCATCCAGCCCGACCGTGCCTCGGCGATGAAGCGTGCAACTTGAGCAAGATCTTTGATGCCGGGCTGAGATTCGACACCGCTGGCAACATCGACTGCAACCGACTGCGTCTGCTGCACTGCTAGGCGAACGTTGTTTGGTGTGAGACCACCAGAAAGCAGGATTTGTTTATCCGGATAGAGTTCTTTGGCACGCACGGCCAGTTCCCAAGGGAAGGCGTGGCCACCGCCACCGTAGGTTTCGGGATTGTAGGCATCGAGTAAGATCGACGAGCATGGATAATCACCGATCTGCATCAGTGAGGCCGCGTCGCGCACCTGGAGTGCCTTGATGACATGCGCACCGCGCTCCATGAGGCGTTCCACATCAAGCGGTGTTTCATCACCATGCAATTGCAGGGCGCGAAACAGGCCGCTTTTAACAGTAGCATCGAGCAGTGTCTGATCGGGGTTTACCAGCACGGCGACGAGTGTGTGATGCGCGGAGACGTCCTGTAACGCACTCAGAGCGATTGAGAGCGGCATGTAGCGTTTGGATTTTGGCCAGAGGTTGATGCCAACCGCATCCGCCCCGAGAGCGAAGATCTCCGCAGCCTGCTGCGGCTGAGTGATGCCACAAATTTTAACACTGTGCCGGTGCGGATCATGGAACATGCGGCGGCAAAGGGAAGGGGAATGCTTGGCCTTGGCGTTCCGGCAGCAAGGATGCCGTCAGAGCCAGTAGCACATCAAGTTTCGGCGGCAGCGGCATGCTGCCGCGCACACGCACATCACGCTGTAGTTCCTGAAAGCGTATCGCATCTTTAGGACCGACCAGATAAATCACCGGCGGCGCGGTATGGACACCAGGGTGCACTCGTGGGTAAGCCTTGCTGAGCAGACGGTCGAGCATGTCCCCGGCGAGATCCGGCAGGGGCAACGAAAACAAAAATAGCGAGTACTCGCGATGCAACGCCATTTCGAAGGCACGTTCACCACTGGGAGCGTCATCCACCTCGCAAATGCGAAAAGCCATCAGTGCCTCGCGGATGACACGCCTGAAAGGCAAACTTTCTTCCGCCAGCAGAACCCGCGGCGTAAGAGTTTTTTTCTCGGGTAAATCTGGCTGCAATTCTGAATGAGGCGGTTCGATTAAAGCGGGGGCGTATTTTTGTTTGGAGGCCATATCAGCCTCCTTCAGCTCTCAGGATAAACCGCTACGGCCATGATGCCTTCGGTTGGCAACCAGCCGACGATTTCGGCACGCTTGAGAGGTTTGGAAGATTCCCCCATACCTTTGCGCACTGTTTCCAAAACCTTCTTCTGTGTGTCCTCGGTCACTGTGGATCCGAATAACCCAGCGAGATCCGTCAAAACTGGCGCAGGCGCATTCACGCCGCCCAGCATAGTCACTGGCGTGCGGCTTTGACCGCAAGCCAGAATCGCCTCACGAATCGCCTCTGGCGTCATCGTTCCTGAAACCACGACAAGGCGCCGCAGACGAGTTTCCGCTGTCGGCGCCTGCACGATTGAGGGGGCAGCGATTGCAGATGTATCGCTTACCGGCGGCCTAATTGACTTGGAGGGTTTCAAAAAGCCGCGTGGGCCATCTGAATGGAACGTCATGCCCGGAACTAAGGCCTGCGGCAACAGCGGTTCTTGCGCGCTTAAAAAAGCGGCAGAACAATAGTAGGCAACGACCAGACAAAAGGTGGGAGATTTCACAAAGGACGTGGTTTTTATCATGCTGCTCTCAAGGTGACAATGATAAAGATGGCGATGAGAGAATAAGGCAGGTGGGGGTTATGCCAATCTGCCGTGATTCAGTCGTTTGCCGCAAATGGGTTTGTTCGCATATTTTCTCTACGTAGTGCCCACTTCTTGACAGGTTGTTCACATGCGATTGGGAATTCTCAATCTTGCGCCAATTCAAACCTGCCGTTCAGGTGAATTTCCCAATGATCATGTTTCTGTGTACTGACAAAGAGCAATTGTGGAACCCTTCTAAATCAATCGTGGAACGTCGGGCTTAAGAGGTTTTGTGAAACGTTTTCGACACGAAATTCATGAAGCAGCCAATCAGAGTTCATTCTGCCATTGAGGATCTCAAAGAGTGGTAAATGTAGGTGTAATCTATTCACTTACAGTGTTAAAAGACATTTTTATACTGTTGGTCAAACGGGCGTAGCGAGAATAACTTCAAACAGTAGACAGGGAACGATCTTGATCTGCAAAGTGGACCTCGAGAAGAAAAACGAATCCGATCCATCATCCATTTCTTTTGTTTTATTGGTGATGTCGATGCTGACTGATTACCTGTTTTAGATAAGGATGGATCCATTTCAATTTTGACACGCAAAAGCCACTTTAACCTTGAGGACGAGGCATTTGGCTATCATCGCTGCAGGTTGTTCACAGCTCGGAAGAAGAAGTTTTTTCTTTCAGAAAAGGGTCAAAGTCTTGCAGCTAATGAAGGAAGCCTATTCCCATCTTGTTCTTGCCGACGGTGACTTTAATTTTAGCTCTCTCCATTCATGAAAGCTTATCAAATTGCCGGAACCGACGGCCTGAAGTCTTTGCAAGCCGTATCCCTGCCAGAGCCGAAGCCTAGTGATGGCGAGGTTTTACTGAGGTTAAGGGCTGTCAGCCTCAATTACCGCGATTACATGAACGTCATGGGTATCAAGGGCGTCAGTGGTCCACTACCGCGAATCCCGTGTTCGGATGGCGCTGGTGAAGTGGTTGCCGTGGGAAGGGACGTTTCTGCATGGAAAGTGGGTGATCGCGTGGTTTGTCCGTTTATGCCGATGTGGCTGGAGGGAGAATTCAGTCAGGGTCACGCTGCGCAAGCTCTCGGCGGGGTGGTGGACGGCATGTTGCGTGAATTGGTGGTGCATCCTGCCGAAAGCCTGCTGCCGGTGCCTGCACACCTTTCTCTCGAAGAGGCCTCCACTTTACCCTGTGCTGCCGTCACTGCTTGGGATGCCCTGCATGTGCGTGGTAGTTTGAAAGCAGGAGAAACGGTACTCGTGCTAGGAACTGGTGGGGTCTCGATTTTTGCCCTCCAGTTTGCCAAACTAGCTGGCGCACGCGTTCTGGCGACAACGAGTAGCGAGGACAAGGCCAAACGTCTCCTAGAACTCGGTGCAGACGTCGTTCATAACTACAAGACTAACCCCGAATGGGATGAATGGGCGCTAACGCAAACTGGAATGCGTGGCGTGGACAAAGTGATCGAGATTGGTGGTGCCGAAACGCTCAATCGATCGATCAAAGCCACGCGATTTGGCGGGCACATCGCTCTCATTGGCGTTCTCACTGGCACCAGTGGCGAGATTCATACGGTGCAAATACTGCGCAAGGGCATTCGGCTGGATGGTATCTATGTCGGTTCACGGGAGATGTTTGCGCAGATGCTTGCGGAGATAGAGCGGGTGCAATTAAAGCCCGTGATCGACTCCATCTACGACTTCGAAGATACCCATTCAGCCTTCCAGTGTCTTGAGAGCGGTAGGCACTTCGGCAAAGTCGTGATCCGCGTTTGAGATCAACGATAAGAAGAAGCTAGATTGATTTTGGAACGAAAAGTGCTCACAGTTGCAACATGTCCCTTCCACAGATCGTCCTTGATACACCTACGCTGAAACTCATTCTCTGCATCGTTGGCGGCCTGCTGCTGATCGCAATGGTGAGGATCATCTTCCTGCTGCGCACCAATAGCAGGCTGCGTGAAAGCACCTCCAAGATGGAAAAACAGGTGCTCACCCAGCACCAAGAGATTCTGGCCGTGCGTCAGGATTCCAATGCATGGCGCGGTGAGCTCCAGCGCATGTTTGACGCTTTCAGAGCTGAGTTCTCCAATCGTCTCGTTGAATCCGAGAAGCGCTACCAAGACATTCAACAACGTCAGGCCGCAGCAACAACCACCGCTGCTCCTGTTAAGTCATTTGCCCCGCCGCCGCCACCTCCTACTTCTGCTGCGGTGATTGAATCGCCAATTGAACCGGTCGTTGCTCCTGTGCCGGCACTTACGATTTCTTGACGCCGTTTCTGTGGCGTTAAAATTTCATCAAAGCGAAGGACTTCTTGGGTCATTGAATTGGAACGCCACCTGCTGCATAAATGCATATGCCCCAGACATTGCCTCACGACGTTCAGCTTCTGCTTATTGGTCTCACGGTTCTCGCTGGCCTGTTTCTCATCTCGATGATTCGCACGTTTGTGCTGTTGCGTGACAATGGTCGCATGCGGCGCGAATGCGCAAAGATGGAAAAGCAGGTGGTCGAGCAGCAGATCGAACTCACGGCAATCCATCACGATGCCATGTCATGGCGAGCCAAAACTCAACGGCAGTTCGATGCGTTGCGTGGCGATCTCTCCCACCGCCTAGTACAGTCTGAGCAGAGTAACCAGCATGCCCAGCAAAGTCTGGATGCAGCGCAAACCAAGTCGTTAGCTGCAGCAATCGCGAAAATTGAGGAATTAGAGGCTCGACTGGCAGCAAAACCATCTCCCATCAGCATTCCTAAGTCTCCGGCCTTCGCCAAGCCAGAGGAGTCATCTCTGCCTGCGCTTCCCGCGATGGAAACCTTGCGGCTCCAAGCGCTCGAGGCTGAACTTGCCACGGCCAAGGCCGAACTCGCTGCCCATCGGCAGCAAAACGCCTCGCTTCAGCGCACATTGCTGCTGGCACGGCGTCGGCAATCGCCGATTCGGAAGAATGGAACGCGGGGAACGGTTCGCAGCGCCTGAGTCAAGAAAACAGCGAACTGTTTTTTCCTCTCGCCATTGTGACGAGACCGTCTTAATTCGCTTTTATGGCCATGCGCATCGGGCGCATGGCTTGAACGCATACTCCAGCTTTTTTCGCACCATGAATGAGAACCCCACCGCAGAATCCGCATTCGGAGTCACCTCGCCGCACGATCCGTTCCAAGCAGCCAAAGCCAGTGCGCTGAAAGCCGCCGAAGAACTGCGCGCTGCAGCTGCTCAAAAGGCATCTGAATTCCGCACCGCCGCCGAAAGCCGCGCTCATCAGTTCCGCAGCAGTGCCGAACAAACAGCCACAGATATCAAGGAAAAGGCCGGTGAGTTTGCCGACCACACGTTCACAGAAGCTCGTGAGCGCTATGCAGATCTGCGTGCGGAAGCGGAAAAATTTGCACGCGAAAAGCCCCTGCAGGCGCTGCTCACTGCCTTCGGCATCGGCTTCGTTGTCGGCTCAATCCTGCGTCGTTGATTTTTCCAGCGCGCCGCATCCGCCCATGAATCCAGGCACGTCGAACGCACCCGAACAAAGCGCCAGCGCGCCTGGTTTGTTGCGCGCTATAGCCTTGTATATCGAGGCTCGTGGGCGCTTGCTCCACATTGAGGGGCAGGAGGCCGGTGCACGTCTCTCCAACCTCGTTGGTATGTTCATGCTGGCGCTCACTGCGCTTATTGTTGGCTGGATATTGGCTGCTCCAGCGCTGGTTTGGCTCATCGCCGAATACAATGGCTGGCCTTGGACCCGCGTCGCTTTGATCGGTGCGGCAGTCCATTTATTTCTCGGGCTGCTAATGCTTGCCGGATTGAAAAATCGGCTGCGTGGCGTGCAGTTCTTTGAGGAAACCTTCAATCAATTCCGCCGGGATCGCGAATGGCTCGCCAGCAACAAGCAGAAATGACGCCGAAAGAACAGGCCTTGCGTGATCTTGAGGACGCTCGCGTCTCCTTGGCGCAGCATGCCACCCTCGCAGTAGAGGAATGGAGTCCTCGTGCAATGATAGCACGAAGCATCGTGAAGCATCGTGCCTTGTGGATTGGTGGAGCCGCGCTCGCTGGCCTAGGGCTGATGAAATTCATCTGGCCCAACAACCAGCGTGACAACTTGATCGTCACCGCTAAGAATCGTGGCCTGTTGGCTTTATTGCTTAGTCCGCTACTCACGCTAGGCCGCAAATCCATCCTGAACTACGGCGCGCAATGGTTTGAAACTTATCTTAAGCAGAAAATATCTCCGAACGGCAACGATGCCGGGATAGTCTAGCGACCTTTCCTTTCATGTCCGAATCCAACCAACCTCCTCAAGATCTCCTTCCTGTACTTGGCTCCGTGGACGACTACCTGCGCTTCTGCATGGAGTATGACGCCTCCGACCTTCATCTTGCCACTGGCGCACAACCTGTCTGGCGGCGTTACGGTAATCTGCAGCCGATTTGGGACAATGCGGCCCTTCTCACGCCAGAAGATGCCCGTCGCCTAGCCTATGGTTTCCTTGGGGAAGCGCAGACAAAGCAACTCGAAGCTCGCGGCGATGTCGATTTTGCCTACTCGCCCGCTTTTGGGCGCTTCCGCTCCTCGGTTGTCCAGCAGCGCCTCGGCATCGACATGGTTTTCCGCGTTATTAAAACGAAGATCAAGTCTGTGGAGGAACTCGGCCTTCCAGACACGGCTAAAACGCTCACTCGCTTCCATAACGGCCTCATTCTCGTTACGGGCCCCGTCGGCTGCGGGAAGTCCACCACACTCGCAGCGCTGGTCGATTCCATCAATGCGGAGCGCCAGGATCACATCATCACGCTTGAAGATCCAATCGAGTACGTCATCGAACCAAAGGGGTGTCACGTCAATCAACGTGAAGTTCACACTCACACCGCTTCCTTCGCTGCTGCACTGCGTGGTGCGTTGCGTGAAGACCCGGACGTGATCATGGTCGGGGAAATGCGCGACCTTGAAACGATCTCCCTCGCCATCACGGCCGCAGAAACGGGACACTTGGTGCTCGGCACCCTGCATACCGGCAGCGCCGCCCGCACACTCGACCGTGTCCTTGACGTGTTCCCCATCGATCAGCGTGACCAAATCCGCATCATGGTGTCCGAATCACTGCGCGGAATCCTATCGCAACAGCTTGTGCCCCGTCTCGACGGCAATGGACGCGTCATGGCGCTCGAAGTTCTCGTGAATACACCCGCCGTGGGAAACTGTATTCGTGAAGGCAAGACCTACATGCTCGCGGGTGTCATGCAAACCGGCAAAGGTGTCGGTATGATCACGATGGATGATTCACTGCGCAATCTCTACGCCGCCGGCCAGATCAGCCGCGAGGAATGTGAATCCCGCGCTGAAGATAAAGTGATCATGAAGAAATTCTTCGAGTCCTGAGCCCCTCAACTGCGCACCGCGAACGTCTCATGCCAATCATTGACCAATATTTCCAAAAGCTCATCGAACTGGGCGGTTCCGACCTTCATCTCAGCCAGAAGCAGCCGCCTAAAGTGCGCGTGCATGGCAGCATCAAGCCCATCTCTGACCAAGTACTCGACGAGCGCCTCATGGAGACCATGATGCGCGAAATCTGCGAACCACGTGCCTGGGACCGCTACAAGGAAAAGGGCGATCTCGACTTCGCCTATGAGATGGATGCGGACAACCGCTTCCGCTGCAACTACCTGCGTCAGCAGCATGGCTATGCCGCCGTGTTTCGTATCATTCCCACCAAGATCGCCAGCCTCGAACAGCTCGGCATTCCCCAGGTGGTGAAGGAGTTCGGCCACATGCGCAGCGGTCTGGTCCTCGTCACCGGCCCCACCGGTTCCGGCAAATCCACCACGCTGGCCGCCCTGCTCGATTACATCAATACCAACTTCCGCCGCCACATCATCACGATCGAGGAACCGATCGAATTCGTTCACCGGAACAAGAAGAGCATCATCACCCAGCGTGAGGTGCCGATTCAAACACCTTCGTTCGCGGACGGCCTTCGAGCCGCTTTGCGTGAAGATGCCGATATCGTGCTCGTGGGGGAAATGCGTGACTTGGAAACCATCGCCCTCGCGCTTACGGCGGCGGAAACGGGATTACTCGTGTTCGGCACCCTGCACACCAACAACGCTCGCAAAACCGTTGACCGTATTATCGACGTTTTCCCATCCGACCAGCAGAGCCAGGTGCGCACCATGCTAGCGGCCTCCTTGAAGGGGGTCGTCGCCCAGCTTCTCATGAAAAAGTCAGACGGTAAGGGGCGTGCCGCCGTGAATGAGATCCTGGTCACGAATCCTGCCGTCAGTGCCATCATTCGTGAAGGTGCCACGCAGAAGCTCTACGACGTCATCATTGGCGGTAAGGCACAGGGCATGCAGTTCATGGACGAAGCCATCTGGCAGAAGCTGCGCGACGGTTACGTCACGCCGATGGAGGCTTACATGAAAGCCATCGATAAAAACCGCTTCAAAGCCTTCCTGCCGCCCGAAGATGCGGGTCTTGCCGCGGCCAGTGGTGGTGACGCCAACAAGTAACCACTGAACCAGATGCGTCTTGCCGCATTCGTCACGTTGAACTAGACTAAGGTCGAATTGACGGATGAGCACGGCTTCAGAGGGAAATCCTAAGGATCATGCAACGCGCACCGGTAAACTGCCCGGAGTGTTGACGATGATGGCTGCCACCGCCCTTGGCGGCGTCCTCGTTTCACGCATGAACAAGACGCCGTTGGTGCTTGCTGCGGGCGCCGCAGCTTTGGCTTTGCTGAATCGAAAAAAAGCCAGCACAACCGCGCCTCAAACCGCGCCGCATCCTTCAACCGACTCTGTGGTGGTGCCACCCGTGATTCAGCCACAGAGCCAGATCGAACAATGGCTCGCTCAACAGATTCATCGCGAAGAAAACGCCCCCGTCGTCGCACTTGTGCCAGCAGCGATCACGGAAACCGAGGATGACTACATCCCGCAATCCCTGCTGTCTGATGACACGGCTGAAATCACCCCGATAGACGACACCTTCGCGTCTCTCACTGAGCCATTGCTACGCCAGCCCATTATCACACCACCTCGGTCCGATAACGATCTTGCTCTACCCGTTTTACAAGCCCTCGAAGCCACCGAATCCTCTCCTACCTCTGACGCAGCTTGGATTCTCGGGGTCGAGCCACTGCCCAGCCTGAACGAAACGGAAGCGCCGCCCGCGTTGGTCAGCAGCATGTTTTCCTCCGAACCCGTTCTAATGACTGGCTTCGCATCATCGGCGGTTTTTTCCGCTCCCGTGTTTGAAGGTGGCTCTCTTCCGGATGAAATCGAAGTCGCACCTGACCCCGAACCGCTGACACATCTGACTCCTTCACCGCCAGAGGAGCCAGGGCCGACACCCAAACTGGAGGCGGAGCTTGAAGAAGCGCCTTTAGCTGAAGTGCTTGAGATCCCGCTTCAAATGGCAGCCGCAGGCGAGGCTTCCTTTGACCCGCCACTCGCCTTCACGCCAGATAACCCTTGGGCACCCCCAGTCGAAGCACCGCCACCCCTTCCTACCGTACCTCTGAGCCCCTTGATCGAGGCTGAAATCACCCTCCGACCACGGGCGCCGACTCAGGTTGCCGTGATGAGTAAAACGAAGCACGTCACCTCACGCTTGGCACACCCCAGTGCGGCAATCAGCGCACCGGCAGAACGCGAAGATCCGACTCTTGACCACGACCAGTCGCCAATGCCCCAAGAACAGCCCTCTCGCACCACTTGGAGTTCGTGGTGGCGCGGTGATTGAAAAAGGGCAGTCTTGCTGGGCAAGTCAGTTCAGAAACAAGTGCAACCTGTGCTTGCACGCCAAGTAGAGAGCGGGTGAACAAATCCGTCACCATCAGTTAACGCAAATCAGAGTGGTATCGCAGAGCGCCTAAATTCAATGTGGCTTGATTGTGGAGTGGAGAGAACTTCATTTGCCTGTCATTGCGGCACGTTGGCGGCAACGTCAGGAAACAGTGAAGGCTAGGTCGTCGATTCAATGGTGTGGCAGCGATTTCAACCCGTCGCTGCGCGCGTACTAGCTCACTACGGCAGCGCCAGATCAGTAGTGGGCGGAGAGATTCGGAACGTTGAATCCAAGACAGTGATGCCTACGGAACAAACGGAATGACATGGAAATGCTGCCACTATTTAGACTCTGATTTCGTGTCTTCAGTGTGTTGACGGCGCTTCGCTTGCCCTCTGGGCAGCCTGTGTATATCTGTATCTATTCTTTCGCTGATTAGACGTTCCGATGGGGTGCAGTCAAAATGGCGCAAAAGATCGATCTGGAGGTCAAAACCTTGAAATGTTTGATTCAAACTTTTCATCGGATGACGCGAACCCTTCAGCGGATGCGGCAAACGCCTCAAAGGATGGCGCAAACCTTTCAACGGATGCGGAACATCCAGTTTATTAACTAATTGGTAACACGAAACCACTGAAGTCAATATGGGGTCGATGGAAGGGGATCATCTGGAGGGGACCCAGTCCCCCGCGCCTTGATTTACCACGAAGCCACGACCTCATACGCGTAGCCGCGGAGGTATTCGGTTTCGGAGATGGTGGCGAGGATGGGGTGGTCCGGGCGCTGGGTGTAGGTGGTGACGCGGCGGAGGGTTTTCTTGGCATCGACGGCGGCGTCGGTGATGCTGCTGTGGAATTCCTCGGCACTCACATGATGCGAGCAGGTGAAGGTGGCGAAGATACCGCCGGGCTCGAGCATCTTCATGGCGCGGAGGTGGATCTCCTTGTAGCCGCGTAGCGCATCGCGCACGGAGCTTTTGGTTTTCGTGAAGGAGGGCGGATCGAGGATGATCAGATCGTAGCGGGCGGCGGCGGCTTCGTTGCGCTTGAGGAAGTCGAAGCAGTTTTCGGCGATGCATTCGATCTTCGTGCCGGAGATGGCGGCGTTCGCTTTGGCGACGGCGGTGGCGGATTCGCTGATGTCCACGGCGGTGACTTCACTGGCTCCGGCGAGGGCGCAAGCCTGGGCGAAGCCGCCTTGATTGGAGAAGCAGTCGAGCACACGGCGGCCTTTGGCCAAAGCAGCGACGAGCTGGTAGTTGTC
>Ga0114966_10001802_pt1 | contig 19510 bp, 16 predicted proteins | sample M_130207_XF_Meta_FD_87029 | JGI IMG/M metagenome (GOLD analysis project Ga0114966, IMG submission 87029) | Freshwater microbial communities from Lake Montjoie, Canada to study carbon cycling - M_130207_XF_MetaG | ecosystem: Environmental > Aquatic > Freshwater > Lake | place: Lake Montjoie...
CCCGGCACCACCACGTGGACGAAATGATCGACGATCGAATCCAGCTCGGCGCCGAAGCGATTCGACTTTCCGGTCATACGTGCGACCTGGCCATCGAGAAGATCACCGAACAGGTAACCGACGACCACTGTGAACCCCGCGGTGCGCGGCTCGCCGAAGAGCACGAAGTGCACCGCGACGACCCCGCTGACGAGGTTGACGAGCGTGAAGACGTCTTTGAGGTGGAACGAGCGAGGCCAGCGGCAGAGCATCCGGACGACGCTACCGGCGAAGATGCTCCGGTCGATAACCGGCCAGGCGTCTCGGTGCTGCTGGTGTCGGCCAGCATGGGGGCGGGCCACGATGGCGCCGCGCACGAGTTGGCCCGCCGGCTCGCCGAGGCTGGCCATCGTGCACGCGTCGTCGACCTGTTCGACGCCGCCCCCCGATTGATCGTGTGGTTATGGCGCGAGTCGTACCGCTTCCAACTGCGCTTCGCACCTGGCGTCTACGAGCGGGCGTATCAGCTTTACTACCGCCGCTCACGCAGCTGGGAGTGGACGTTGCGCTCGTTGCGCCGCATCACCGGCCGCTCGTTGCTGCGCTGGGTCGACCAAGCAAAGGCCGATGTCGTCGTGTCCACCTACGCGCTGGGCACGTTGATCCTCGGCGAGCTCCGCTCGCGCGGCGAGCTCGAGGTCCCGCTGGTGAACTTCATCACCGATTTCGGCATCCACCCGCGCACGGTGCACCCCTCCGTCGATCTGAACCTCACCGTGCACGAGGTCGCAGCGCATGACGCTCGCGGCTACGTCAACGCACCAGTAATCGCCACCGGTCCTGCGGTGTCTCCGCGCGTGCGCGTCGAACTCCCCCGCCGCGCCGATGCGCGCGCGGCGCTCGGCCTCGCGGATGATGACCGCGTGGTGCTCGTCGTCGCCGGATCGTGGGGTGTGGGCAACAACCTTCCCGAAACCGTGGCCGCGCTGGCCTGCGACCCACGCTTCGTGGTGATCACGATGTGTGGTCGAGACGAGCGCTTGCGACGCAAGCTGCTCGCCGTCGGACACGGTCGAGTATCCGGTTGGACGAGCGACATGCCACGGTTCCTCGCCGCGGCCGACGTCATCGTCGAGAACGCCGGCGGGCTGACCTCAATGGAGGCCTGCGCCGCCGGGGTCGCGGTGGTGAGCTTCCGGCCCATTCCCGGACACGGCCGCGAGAACGCGCGGGCGATGGTGCGCGCCGGGGTCTGTGCCGCGCCGGCCACCCTCGACGAGCTGGTCGAGGTGGTCGACGAGCTCACCTCCGACACGGCCCGCCGACGCGATCAGCTGGTCGCGGCCGACGCGATGTTCGCCCGCGAACCGATCGACCCGATCGTGGAGATTGCGCGCATGCCACCACCCCGCCACAGGTGAACTCGCGGTCGGCCTACCGCTCTGGCTGTGTCGACAGGGTCACCGCCGAGGTGTGATGGTCGCCGCATTCACCGCGTTCACGGCGCCGAGCGATGGCCGGGCGCCCGTAACGGGCGAACCAGGCGGCCACGGCGAACCCGACGACCGCGGTGATCGCGCCCCCGACGATGTCGAGCACGAAGTGGTTGGCCGTGGCTACCACCGCGATGGCGGTGAGCGTCAGGTGAGCCCACATGGCAGCGCGCCATCCCTGACCGGGCAGCGTGCGATACACGGCGACCACGCACCACATAGCCCAGGCGATGTGCATCGACGGCATCGCCGCGAACTGGTTCGCGGCCGGAGCGAGTGTGCCGCTGTGGAACGAGCTGATGGCACCGGTGGTCTCGACTAGGTCGATGAAACCGTCGAGCATGCGGGGCGGGGCCACGGGGTACAACCAGAACACGGCAAAGCCCATGAGGTTGAACAACACGAGCGAGTTACGCAAGTCGGCGTACAACGGTCGCCGACGCGCCCACAGGAAGATGATCAGCGCAAGCGTGATCCAGATATGGGCGAGGTTGTAGAAGTTCGCCAGGATCGAGCCGAGGATGTCGTGCGAGACGAGCCAGTCGTTCGCGCCACGCTCGATATCGATACCCGTAAGCCGTTCGAGGCGCAGAATGCCGGCGGCACGGCGCAGCGCAGCGGCCTCGTTCACCGGTGACAGGTTGTTGATGATGTCGTACAGGAAGTACAGCCAGAGGACGATCAGCAGCTCCCACCAGAACCGCCTCGGCCCCGCCAGATCGGACACTGATGCATCGAGTTCCGTGCCAGGCTTTGGCTCGGGTGCGTCGCGCGTCGGCGATGCCCCAGGTGAGGTACCTCGAGAGCTCAGGACACACCTCCGAGGGCCGATGGGACCGTCTCAGGTTAGTCGGCCGCGTCACCGTGCGAACCGCAGGTCCAACGTCGGGTTCGAAGCTGCCGACCACGTCGGTGTTGCTATCCGAGCGGGGCGCGTAGCGGGAGCGTAGCCACGAGCGCTACCACGCCTGGCCTTCGGCGAGCCGCATGAGCTCGACGCGCGTGCCATCAGGGTCAGCGAGGAAGACGATCTGCACGGACCTCGGCTCGTCTTGGCCCGAACGGGTGCCTTCGATGATGGTCCCCCCGTACTGCTCGAGCTCCATCGCGGCGGCGTCGACGTCCTCGACGATGAATGACAGGTGCGTCAATCCGAGGTGGTTGCGACGCGTCGACGGCTGACCGATCACGCCCGGTGAGCGGTAGTCGAGCAGCTCGACGCGGAGCCCGTCCTTCTGGATGAAGTACGACGTCAACGAACACGGCAGATCGACCTCGGCGATGGGCCGCTCCATCTCGAAGCGCGCGAACTCGGTGAACCCGAGACCATCGATGTAGAAGCGCCGCGATCGCTCGAGGTCGCTCACACAGAGACCCAGATGCGATGTCGTCGACTTGAATGACGCGTTCACGATGCGCTCTCCCCCGCTGTTGCCGCTCGGCTACGGTCCGCCATCGTAAACACCGTCGGGGGAATGATGTCCAGCTATCAGACGATCACCGTCGAACCGCTGACCACAGCCATAGGCGCAGTGATCCACGGCGTCGATGCGACCGCACCACTGCCCAACGGTCAGGCGGCCGAGGTGCGCCGGGCCCTGCTCGACCACCTGGTGGTGTTCCTGCGCGATCAGGACCTCACCGAGGAGCAACAGCTCGCGTTCGCAGCCAACTTCGGCCCACTGAACCCCGGCAGCATCGACCCGCGCCCCACGGCGAACCCGTCGATGTTCGTGAACCTCGAGGACACTCCCGAAAGCCCGCCCAAGGCCGACCGTTGGCACACCGACGTGCCGTTCGTGCCCCAGCCGCCCGACTTCGCGTTCTTGAACATGCGCATCACGCCACCGGTGGGCGGCGACACCTTGTGGCTGAGCCTCTACGCCGTGCACGAAGCGCTCTCACCGCAACTGCAACGCATGATCGAGCCTCTACAACTCGACCTGGGCCTAGGCGCATCGGCCGAGACCATCAAGGAGATCTTCGGCGAGGAGTACTACAACGAGGTGGTCGTGCCGTTCACGAGCGTGCACCATCCACTCGTGCGCGTACACCCCGAGACCGGCCGTCGGGCCGTGTACCTGTGCGGCTCGTTCATGAACGGTCTTGTCGGGCTGCACCGAGAGGAGAGCGCGCTGGTGCTCGGCGTGTTGCAGGCGCGGCTCGACGACCCGAACATCCAGGTTCGGTGGAAATGGAGAGCGCACGACCTCGCGATCTGGGACGAGCGGTGCACCAACCACCGGGCGATGTCGGACCACTATCCGGCCCATCGGCTCATCCGCCGCTGCCTCGCCGGCTCGGGAACGCCGAGCGGTGTCGGCTCGTGAAATTCGGCGTCGTCATCCCCAATCACGGCCCCTTCGGTGATCGCGGCGCCATTCGCGAGCTCATCGCTGCGGCCGAGGATCTCGGCTTCGACACGGCGTGGTTCGGCGACCACGTGGTCATCCCTGACTACGCGAAGAACCTGTCGCACCCCAACTGGTTCGATGCTCTCGCGTGTTGCATCTTCGGCGCCGGCATGACCTCGCGTCTGCGCTTCGGGACCGACGTATTGGTGTTGCCCTATCGCAACCCGGTCGTGCTCTCCCAACTCGTGGCGGGCGCCGACCAGTTGAGCGGTGGGCGCATCACCCTGGGCGTCGGCGTCGGGTACATCAGCGGCGAGTTCGCCGCGCTCGGCACCCCGCCCTACGACGAGCGCGGCGCGATCACCGACGAGTACCTCGAGGTGCTCCGCGCGCTGTGGTCGGCCGATGGCGCGGTCAGCCATCATGGTCGCTACATCAACTTCGATGACGTACACGCGTCGCCGGCGCCGTTGCAGCAACCGTTCCCGCTGTGGGTCGGCGGCAACAACCCGCGCGGGCTGCGACGCGCCGCGCTCCTGGGTAACGGCTGGCACCCGCTGTTCCCAACCCCCGAGGAGTACGCGGCGGGTCGATCCAGGATCCTCGCGACACGCGACGAGTTCGGCCTTGACCAACCGTTCGCGTTCTCCTTCAGTTGTCCGGGCGTCGCCGTGCTCGACCCTGGCGCACCACGGGCCAAGCCGCTCAGCTACGACGACTTCCCCGACATCCCGGCCGAGTACCGGTACGCGCCGCCATTCCCCGTCACGGCCGATGGTCGCACGCGTTTCGTCGGCTCGGCCGAGGAGGTTGCGGCCGACATAGCCGACTACGCCGCAGCAGGCGTCGAGCACCTCGCGTTGCGGTTCTGGACCGCGGATCCGACCGCCTGCGTGGCGGACGTGCTCGCGCAATTCGAGCGCTTCGCGCGCGAGGTCACGCCCCTTTGTGCTGGGCGATCTCGCGACGCGGCTCCATCGTGACCTGAACGTCGATCGGACCATTGGCCCAGAACACCGGCACCTTGCGGTAACGCCACCCCTCGACCAGAGCGACCTTCGCGACGCGCTCGACGAAGACTTCGGTGATCACCCGACCTTCGAGCCGGGCGATGGCCTGCCCCGGGCAGATGTGCGGTCCGTCGCCGAACGCCAGGTGCTCGCGCGGGTTCTCGCGATCGAGCCGCCAGTGGTCGGGCTCGGCGAAGACCGCGGCGTCACGGTTGGCCGACGCGACGGCGTACACGATCTTGTCGCCAGGGCACATCGACGGACCGAAGCGATCGAGCGGCTTTTCAACCGTGCGGATCATCTGGTGGATCGGTGGCTCGAGCCGCAGCGATTCTTCGACGGCGTTCGCGATGAGCGCGGGATTGTCGTGCAGTTGTGCGTACAACGCCGGGTCGGCGGCGAGCCGAGCGAGGATGTTCGCGATGAGGTGGCGCGTGGTCTCGTTGCCGCCGAGGATCAGGCTGATCAGCTGGGTGCGGATCTCGACGGGGGTGAGTCGCATGCCATCGATCTCGGTGTGGATGAGCCGGGTGACCATGTCGTCGGGGCGATCGTTGCTCGCAGCCCGGGTGCGGATGATTTCGTCGACGTACGCGGAGAACTCCGGGTGGCCTCCACCGAAACCCTCGCCGCGTGCCGTGCGGTTCTTGTTGACGTACTCGCCCTGCACGACCTCGTCGGACCACAGGCGGAACAGCGGCCAATCTTGGCGTGGCACACCGAGCATGTCGGCCATGACGTTGATCGGGATGGGTGCCGCGAAGTCGGCGACCAGGTCGCCGCCGCCGCGCTCAAGCAGCGTGTCGAGGTACTCGTGGGACAGGTCGCGGATGAAGCCCTCCATGCGCACGGCCTTGTGCCAGCCCACCACTGCGTTGACGATGCGGCGCACCTTGCCGTGGCGCGGCTCGGGCATCTCGGGGAGGAGCTGCTCCTCCTCGGGCACCACGACACCTGGTTCGCGATAGCTGGTACGGAACGACTCGACGTCGCGCACTGCGTCCTTGACATCGGCGTGTGTGGTCAGTAGCCAACCGACATCGATTCGGGCCACCGGGCATGTGGCGCGCAGCTCGGCCAACGCGTCGATCGGCACGTCGGCCTGCACATCGAACGGGTTGTATTCGACGGTGCTCATGGGTGCAGCCTCCTGGCGATGAACCTTCAGGAGCGTACTCGCGCCTGTCTATGGCCCGCCGCGGTGATCCCGCCGACCGTCACGCGTTCGTCAGCCCGGCCGGTTCGCGTTACCTGACGCGCTCCTGCGACGAACTGTGGTGGTTCGACGGAACGATATGGATCCGGCTAGAACCGTCGGCCACGGGCGCGAGCCCACTCTGTCGAACGTTGGTGGATCGATGAACGAAGCTCCCCCGGACCACGGCCCGCCGCTACGCGTGGCCGTGGTCGGCAGCTCGTTCGGCGGACGCGTCCACGTGCCCGCACTCCAAGCCGCAGGCTTCGAGGTGGTGGCGCTCGTCGGCCGCGATGCGGCTCGAACGCGAGAGCGTGCGACGCACCTCGGCATCGCGAACGCGTGCACGTCGCTGGCGGATGCGCTCGTGCTCGGCGTCGACGCGATCACGGTGTCGACGCCTCCCGACTCCCATGTCGATCTCGTGCTCGAGGCGATCGAAGCCGGCGCACACGTGCTGTGCGAGAAGCCTTTCGCATTGAACGCGCACGACGGCAACTGCATGTACATCGCCGCGCGCGATCGCGGCATCGTCCACTGCACGTCGTTCGAGTTCCGTTGGAGCCCACTCGACGCGGCGATCGGCCGATTCGTGGCCGCAGGTGGCATCGGCGACATCAAGCTCGCGACCTTCCTGCAGATCAGCTCGCTCGTCGCCGGTGGTCTGCACCCGGCGTTCAACGACGAGTGGTGGTTCGATGCCAGACGCGGCGGCGGAATCCTCAACGCCGCAGCACCGCACAACATCGACCGCTTCCGCACGTGGGTCGGCGAGATCGACGCGGTGAGTGCACGCCTCGACGTCACCGGTCCGCGCGTCGCATCACCCGACGCCGCCGAGGACGCCTACACCGCGACGTTCCGCATGCGAAACGGCGCGACTGCATTGATGCAGCACTGCGCAGCCGCATGGGGCGAACCGACCTTCGCCTTCAAGCTCGTCGGGACCACCGGCACCATCACGCTCGGGCGCGAAACCGCATCACTCGGCCGAGGGCCTGGAGACAACCAGAACTTAGAGATCCCCGACGACCTGGTACTTCCCGATGTCTACATCCCCCAAGGCGACCCAAAGCACGCGTTCACGTTCATGGAGCTGCCTCCCTTCGTGCGACTCGCGCAACGTTTCGCCGAAGCGATTCGCCATGGCGATCCTGCGTGGTCACCGCCCGGTTCACCGCCCACGCCCACGTTCGCCGATGCACTCGCCACGCAGCGCGTCGTCGACGCGATACGCCTGTCGAGCCGCGAGAACGCCGCCTGGGTCGATGTGCAACCGCTGAGCGCGACCGGGGCCTGACGATGCTGACCGCGAACGACGTCATCTTCTGCACCGGCACCACGCGTGGTGTCGACTTCGCCGTGAAGGCGCGCGCCGCCCGCGCCGCCGGTTTCACCGCTATCTCCATGCGCCCGGGCGAGTACGACGCGATGTTGGCCGAAGGGTTCACCCCGACGGGCGTGCGGTCGTTCCTCGCCGACCTCGGGTTGCGCATCGCCGAACTCGACCCGGTGATGACGTGGCTGCCCGGTGCCGAGGCACCGGTCGGCATGCACCAAGTCGACGACGTGCTCGCCATCGCCGCGGCAGTCGAGCCCGACTGCGTGAGCGTCCTCGTGCCGGTGGGGGCAACACTGCACCTCGACGAGGCCACCGTAGCCTTCGCTGCGCTGTGCGATCGCGGTCGCGACGCGGGCGTCCGCATGGCGATCGAGTTCTTCGCGTGGTCGCCGCTCGACACGCTGCTGGACACCTGGACCATCGTCCGCGACGCCGGCCGGGCCAATGGCGGGATGATCCTCGACACCTGGCACCACGCCCGGCGCGGCGGAACCATGGACGATCTCCGACTCGTCGATCTGTCGAGGGTGTGGGGCGTGCAGATCGCCGATGCCCCGCGTGCACCGGTCGTCGTCGACCTCGCCGCCGAAAGCCGCGATCACCGACGATGGCCGGGTGCCGGTGACCTCCCGTTGGCCGAGATCGTCCACGTCCTCCGCAACGGTGGCTGCACGGCGCCGCTCGGCATCGAGGTCTTCGGAGCGGCGACGGACGAGGCCACTGCAACTGCGCGCGCTCGTCTCGCTTACGCGTCGCTCTTGCCCTGCACCGGCTGGTAGTGCAGCCCTAGAGTCCGGGCCGCGTCGCGGCGGCGCCGACAGGGGGACGATCACATGCGCAACCACCGGACGATCCTCGAAGGGTTGTGGTTCGGCGAGGGTCCGCGATGGCACGACGACGCGTTGTACTTCAGCGACATGCATGGCCATCGCGTGGTTCGCACCGATCTCGACGGCAACGCGACCACGGTGGTCGAACTGGCCCACGACGAACCGTCCGGGCTCGGGTGGCTGCCCGACGGCCGGTTGCTCGTCGTCGCCATGGAGACCCAACGACTGCATCGCCTCGAGGCCGATGGCACACTCGTCGAGCACGCCGATCTGTCCGGCATCGCGCGCGGCGACATCAACGACATGATCGTGTCGGCCGACGGCACCGCGTACGTCGGCGACATGGGTTCGAAGATCCACGAACCTGATTCTCCTCGTAGACCGGGCCAGACCATCCGTGTCACCCCCGATGGCCACGTGTCGTGCGCGGCCGATGATCTTGCATCACCGAACGGCCACATCATCACCGCTGATGGCTGCACGTTGATCGTGGCCGAGAGTGGTGGTGGCCGCCTCACCGCGTTCGACATCGCGGCCGACGGCACGCTTGACCACCGCCGGCTCTACGCACCGCTGGTCCCGGAGAACCCGGCGCTCTCCTTTGCACCACCCGACGGCGTGTGCCTCGATGCGGCGGGCGCCGTGTGGGTAGCCGACCCGATCGGCGCTCGCGTGTTCCGCGTGCTGCCCGGCGGCGTCGTCACCGATTCACACACCTTCGACGACGTGATCCCCGTGGCCTGCGTGCTCGGCGGTGCCGACCGACGCACGCTGCTCGTGTGCGTCGCAGCCAGCTGGAAACGCGAGACCGTCCGTGAAGCACCACGGGCTCGCATCGACGCCTTCGATGTCGATATCCCCGGTTCGGGACGCCCCTGACCCCCCCCCAGACCCACCGGCGAAATCGCGTGGAGCCGCACCCGCCGTGGGCGACCGCGTGATCTTCCTTCACGAAGGCCGCACTGATGACGACTTCGCAGATCTCGCGGGTCTGCGTGGGGAGCCACGAAGTCTGAGAAACTGGGTGGATGGACGATCCTGCCCTTCTCGTTCGTGGCGCGTCGCCGTACGTGGCCGATCTCTCCGAGCCCGACCTGCTCCATGCGGCCTTCGTCCGATCACCCTTCGCGCACGCCCGCATCCTCACGATCGACTCGGTGGAGGCGACGCTCCAACCGGGTGTCGCGGCGGTGCTCATCGCCACGGATCTCGCTCTGGTGCCGGTGCCCGGCTTCGACGCGTTCGCCGCGGGGTTCGCTCGTGCGCCCCTCGCCGAGTCGGTGGTGCGCTTCGCCGGTGAACCCGTGGCCATCGTGCTTGCGTCGTCGGCGGCCGCCGCGGTCGACGCGGCAAGCCTGGTCGACGTGCGCTACGAACCGATGCCACACGTGCTCGACCCGCTCGCCGCTCTCGAGGCGGACGCCCCGCTGCTGTTCCCCGCCCTCGGGTCGAACCAGGCATTCGCAACGCACCTGGGCGGCAGCCCCGCTGACGCGCTCGACGGCGCCGACGTCATCATCCACACCCGCCACGTCATCCCACGTGTCGCTCCGGTTCCAATGGAGCCGAACGGCATCCTGGTCGTGCCTCGCGGCGGCGCCATCACGGTGTGGGCCAGCACGCAGGGCGTGCACACGTTGCGCGATGCGCTCGCCGCGACCTTGGGTCTGGCGTCGATCGACGTGCGCGTCATCTCACCCGCGGTCGGCGGGGCGTTCGGCGCGAAGTACCACGTCCACACCGACCTGCTCGTCGTGGCCGCAGCGGCGATCCACGTCGGGCGCGCCACGAGGTGGATCGAGACGCGGACCGAGCATCTGCACGGCGCGTCCCACGGACGCGGCCAGCAGCAAGACATCTCGATGGGTTTCCGACACGACGGCACCATCGTCGGACTCGCGGCCACGCTCACCGCCGACGGCGGCGCGTACCCGGGCCTCGGCGCGATCATGCCGAACGCCACCGCCGCGATGGCGTGCGGGCCATACCGGCTGCGTCGGATCGCGGTCGACGCCCGAGGCGCCGTCACGAACACCAGCCCCACCATCGCCTATCGCGGCGCCGGACGTCCCGAAGCCACGGCGATGCTCGAGTTCACGATCGACCGCGCCGCGCACCGCCTCGGCATCGACCCGATCGAACTGCGACTCAGGAACGTGCTCCGTCCCGACGAACTGCCTTACACCACGGCCACCGGAGTCGAGATCGACTCGGGTGACTATCCGGCGGTGCTCGCGCTCGCGCGCGAACGCATCGGTTACGACGATGTGCGGGCGGCCCAAGAACGCGACCGCGATCGGCCCTTGCACGAGCGCCGTCTCATCACCGGCGTGGGGGTCGGGCTCTATCTCGATATCACACCCTTCCGACTCGTCACAGAGTTCGCCTCGGTTACCGTTCGGCCGGGCCACGACACGACCGGCATTCCCGAGATCGAGTTGCGCGCCGGCACGTTGTCGCACGGTCAGAACCATCGGGCAACCTATGGCGCGATCGCCGAGCGCGTGCTGCACATTCCGCGCGAGCGGTGCCGGCTCGAAGATCGCGACACGTCGCTCGTGCCACGCGGCATCGGTTCTGCGAGTGCGCGATCGGTGCAGATCGCCGGCAGCGCGATTCACGAAGCAGCAATCGTGGTACGAGATCGCGCCTGTCAGGTCGCGGCCGACCTGCTCGAGGCCCGCGTCAACGACATCGAGCTCACGACCAACGGGTTCAACGTGCGCGGCGCGCCGTCATCCACCATTGCCTGGGCCGACGTCCTCCGCGCGGCCGGGCCGATCGCTCACGAGCACGACTGGACCCAGTCCGGCTCGACGATCCCGTTCGGTGTGCACGCGGCCACGGTCACCCTCGATCGCGAGACCGGCGCACTCGAGTTGATGCGCTTCGTCGCGGTCGATGATTGCGGCGTCGTGGTCGACGGCACGCTCGTGGACGGGCAGCAGCAGGGCGGTGCGGCACAAGGCATCGCCACCATGCTCTACGAGCAGATCGTGTACGACGAGAACGGCAACCTCCGCACGTCGAACTTCGGCGACTACCTGGTTCCTGCGGCATCGGATCTCCCGCGCATCGAGACCGCGCGGACCGAGGTGCCCACACCGCGCAACCCGATCGGAGCCAAAGGCATCGGCCAATCAGGGGCCATCGGTTCGCCGCCAGCCATCCACAACGCGGTTCTCGACGCGTTCGCGCAGCTCGGCGCAATCCCCGAGCAGCTCGATCCACCGTTCACCCCCGAGCGAATGTGGAACCTGCTGCGCAACGGGGGCGTCGCCTGGTGAGGGTTGCTCACCTTGCTCAGGCGAGCCCCGACGCAACGATGGTCGCGACCCCGTCGCACACCATCAACACACCCTGGCGCACCAGCTCGACCGAAACGGAATCGAGCATCGAGTCGCTGAGCACCGCCAGCTGACGAGCTCATCCAAGCGGCAGATGCGCCGTCTCGTTGAAGGAACGCAACGAGGAGCCGAGGGGGCTCACCGCGACCCGCATGATCGATGCCGGTGCGACGAAGCATCGCCATGACACGTTGTCGCCCACCCCGAGCGCCCATCCGAAGGCCGCCTTGATCGGTGACACGTGGGAGACCACCACGATGTCATCTCGCTCGGCCGCCGCAACCAGATCATCGCAAGCCTGACGGACCCGGCGGCCGAGCGAACGCAGTGACTCGCCTCCGGGTGGCGTGAAGTCGAGATCGGCCCGCCACGAGGCCCAGCGCTCGGGGCCGAGGTCGGCCGCCCTGGCCCCGTCCCAGTCGCCGTAGTCGAGTTCGATCCAACGGTCGTCGACCTCGACCGGCATGCCGAAAGCCTCCGCGGTCTCGCGAGCCCGAGCGAGCGGGCTGCACACCACGCGAGACACTGGTCCGATCGCGGCGGCCAACGCACGCGCCTGCGCTGCTCCGGTGGGGTCGAGCGAGATGTCACGATGACCGAGGAGCTCGCCGGCGGCATTCGCTGCGGTGCGGCCATGCCGCACGATGATCAACATCCGTGGTCCTTCGGGCTCGTGGCGAGCCGTCCCGATCTGAGGAAACGTCGGCGCGCATCGCGACGGTCCAGGCCATAGCGCCGGACGATCCACAATGCCGCCACGATGCCGACCACCTCGAGGCCGACAGATGCGGCGAGGTGGGCGCGCTCGGGCGCGTCACCGCGGCCGAATGCGGATGTGCCGAGGAACGGCCACCAAAAGAGCTTGGCCCGGCTCCACGTCCCATCGGCCACGAGGTGCAAGAACATGCCGATGGGCAACCCGACGAAGCGACGCGCCGCAAGACGACGCCCCCGGGTCACGATGGCGACGAGCACCAACGTGGCGACGCTGCCCAACAGCGTGTGGAGGATGTACGGGTGACCGATCACGACCTCGGCCACCGGGATGACCGCGCCTACCGCCACGTAGCGGTAGTCCATGGCCGGGCTGTCGAAGACCGCGACCACGACCAGCACGGCGAACGTCACGAACCAGAAGAACATGTCGACCTCAGCGAACGAGAATTCGGCCGCACTCCTCGCAATGCACCACCGTGTCGCGGTCGAGCTTGCGGATGCGCTCGAGTTCGACGGCGGCGAGTTGGAGGTGGCATCCGCGACACGAACTGCCCTCGAGGCGGGCCACGGCCACACCACCGAGGCGGCGGCGGAGCTCCTCGTACTGGGCGAGCAATGTCGGATCGACCTGCGACGCGAGCTGGTCACGCTCGGCCTGCACCGTGGTGTTCTCGGTGTCGATGAGTAGCTCGGCGGCCCGAAGGCGTTCGGTGACCTCGTGGAGCTGAGCGTCGAGCGCGGCCTTGCGCGCCCCCGACTCGGCGAGTTTCTCGTCGAGCGGCTCGGCCAGTTCCATCTGCACGAGGATCGAGTCGTCGAGCGCGTCACGACGACGGTTGAGCGAGGCGATCTCGTCCTGGATGGACTGCAGCTCCTTGGGTGCGCTGATCGTGCCCGAGTAGAGCTTCTTGTCCTCAGCCTTTGCCTTGTCGATCACCATCGCGACTGCATCCTCGAGCCGCTTCTGCTCGCGGGCCACGACGTCATGGTCGGCGGAAGTGGCCGCGATCTCGGCCGCGAGGACCGAGTTGGCCTTGGTCTGCGTGACGAGCTCGGCGCGGTCGGGCAGCGCGGCGCGGCGATGGCGTAGCTGATCGAGCTTGACGTCGTGCTCTTGGAGCTCGAGTAATGTGGCGAATGCGCTCATGGTCCGGTCGTGATCGTTGGCGTCGTAATGGTCACCGTAGTGGTCGGCGGGCGCACCACGCACTTGTCAAGGTTCCGTCGCCGTCGTCGTCAACCGGGTCGAGCAACGCCGGGCACGCGCCACCACGTGCAGTCAACGACGTGTCCGGCCCACATGAGTCGACGAAGCCGTCATTGGTGGTGAAGGCTTCACCAGCTGTTGGGTGGTCGTGGAACCGCCCTGTGCGATACCGGCGGCGTTGACCTTGGCGATGAGGGCCCGGGCGCGCCGCACCCAAAACAACGAAGGGCCCGCCGGGGGGGATGGCGGGCCCTTCGTGACTTCATCACCCTGGGGGAGGGCTTCAGTCGTACGCTCAGCCAGCGGGGGAACCGGCGAGCTGTATATGTAATCGTCACGATATCGGACGGCGTGAGCCATCCTCGACAGATTTCGGTGACACCCGCCACGGAATAATGCCTTCCGACCTGCGAGTATGCGACGAGAGCCACACGTGCAAGACCACCTCGATCCGACCGATCTCGTACGCCTCTCCGCATGGCTCGGTGCCGGCGTCGAACTCGTGCAGCAACTGTCCGGCGGGTCGAGCAACGTCACCTGGTTGGTGCGGTTCGGGGGCCTTCAGGCGGTGCTCCGTCACCCACCGCGAGCCCGGCTATTGCTGCCGACCGCGCACGACGTGCTGCGCGAAGCGACCGTGCTGCGCGCGCTTGGCTCGTCGACCATCCCGGTCCCCGCCGTGCTCGCGACGTGTGATGACCTTTCGGTCCTCGGCGTGCCGTTCGTGCTGACCGAGCAGCGGCCGGGCGTCTGTCTGCTCACCACCGCGCTCGACGGGCTCGATGCTCGGGGGCTCGCCCATCATGCGATCGACACGCTCGCCGACATCCACGCGATCGACGTCGCCACCGTCGGCATCATCGAACGCGACGGCAGCTACCTGGCGCGCCAGATCGATCGGTGGCAACGGCAGTTGGCTCGCACGTCGACGGCCACCCGCCTAGGCGACCTCGAGCCGATCGTGCACTGGCTCCACGCGCACCGACCCGTCGACGAAGCGCGCACCCTCATTCACGGCGACTACGGGTTCCACAACCTGCTCGTGTCGACCCATCGCATCGAGGCGGTGCTCGACTGGGAGCTGTGCACCTTCGGCGACCCCGTCGCCGACGTGTACTCGTTCCTCAAGTCATGGGGCCCCGGCGCAGTTGCGCCGAACGACGCGAACGACATCGTGGCCAATGCCGAAGGCGCGCCTCGCCGCACCGAATTGCTGGCCCGCTACGCATCCAGGAGCGGCCGCGACGTCGGCCGACACGAGCGCTTCTACGAGATGTTCGGGCTGTGGCGCAGCATCGGTATGTTCGAGGGCATCCATGCCCGATCCGGGGCGGTCCGGTTCGCCGACGAGACGCCACAGCTCGTCGCTCGCGCGCAGGGCATGATGGCGGCAGCTCCCGACCTGAGGTGACGATGTTCCAGATCCCCGATCACGTGCGTCCCGTTCGCGATCGCGTCCTGCGCTTCGTCGACGAGCACGTCATCCCCCACGAACGAGGCCTCGACCGGCCCTGGGCCGAATCAGTCACGCTGCTCACCGAGCTGCGCGAGCGGGCAAAGGCCGAAGGGCTCTGGGCTCTCGGCCATCCGGCCGAGATCGGTGGCGGCGGGATGGCCATGCGCGACTACCTCTTCGTGAACGAAGCCGTCGGGCGCACCGAGCCGGGTCAGGCCGTGTTCGGCACCAACACGCTCCAGACCGCGCTGCTGCTCCACAAGCACGCGTCGCCTGCGACACGCGCCGAGCTATTGCTCCCCCTCGTCGAACGCGGGCACGGCGTGAGCTTCGCCGTCACCGAGCCGGGCGTCGCTTCGAGCGACCCGACGCAGCTGCAAACCCGTGCCGATCTCGTCGACGGCGAATGGGTCGTCACCGGTCGAAAGTGGTTCACCTCGTGGGTCGACCGATCGAGCCACGTGCTCGTGATGTGTCGCACCGAGCCCGAGCATGTTCCGGTGCACCAGGCGTTCTCCATGATCGTCGTACCGACGTCGGCCCCCGGGTTCACGGTGGTGCGCGACCTTCCGGTCCTCGGGCTTCACGACGTGCTCTCGGGCCACTTCGAACTGGCCTTCGAGCAGGTGCGCGTGCCGGCCGACGCGCTACTCGGTCCACGCGGCGCCGGGTTCACGCTGTCCCAGGAACGGCTCGGACCGGGACGCATCTATCACTGCATGCGCTGGCTCGGGCAGGCCCAGCGCGCGTTCGACCTCTTGTGCCGCCGAGCCAACGATCGACACACGGGTGGGCGGCCTCTTGCCGATCGCCAGCTCGTGCAGAAGATGATCTTCGACAGCTACCTGCAAATACAGAGCGCGCGACTCATGGTGTTGCACACCGCCGAGCTGGTCGACCGTGGCGACCAGGCCCGGGTCGAGATCAGCGCGATCAAGGTGCAGTGCGCACAGATGGTGCACGACGTCGTGGATCGCGCCATGCAGATCTACGGGGGCGAAGGGATGACCAACGACCTACCCCTCGAGTCGATGTATCGGCACGCACGGTATGGCCGCATCGTCGACGGCCCCGACGAGGTCCATGTGCAACGCGTGGCGCGCTCCATCAGCCGCTCTTACGCAGGCGACACCCCGACAGGTTGGGACTTCGCCACCCGCTGACCCGCCGGGCGTTCACCGTTCTTCGGACAGTTGACTACCCCATCGGTAGTCAACTGTCCGAAGAACCGAGATCAGGCGAGCTGGCCGCCGTCGACCAAGAGCACGCTGCCGGTGACGTAGCTCGACGCCGCGCTCGCCAGATAGATCGCCGCGCCGATGATCTCGTCGGGCTCGCCTACGCGACCTAACAACGTGTCGGCCGCGGCGGTGTCGGGGAGTGTGGCGTCACCCGACGTGAGCATCTTTGTCGCGAATGGTCCGGGCGCAATCGCGTTGACGCGGATATTGCGCGGCGCAAGCTCTGCGGCGAGCACCTCGGTGGCGTGCCGCAGCGCGGCCTTGGCGGACCCGTACCCGAGCAGGCTCATCGAACCGCGCAGGCCACCGACCGACAACACGTTTATGACCGTGGCGGTATCGGACGCGTCGAGGTGCGGCAACGCGGCGCGCACCAGTAGCAATGGTCCGGTCAGATTGACATCCAGGCTCTTGCGCCACAGCGCCATGTCGAAGTCGGTGAGGGTGGTCCGCAACGGCGTGGCCGCGTTGTTGACGACGCAATCGATGCCACCGAAGTGGGCAACCGTTGCATCGACGAGGGCCTCGATCTGCGCCGGCTCACCGAGATGGCACGGCACCCCTAGCACGTCGCCGCCTTCGGCCCGGATCGTGTCGGCCGCGGCCGCGCACGCATCAACGGATCGACTCGCGACCACCACCTTGGCGCCCGAAGCCGCGAACCCCCGGGCGATCGCCAGTCCGAGGCCGCGGCTGCCGCCGGTGACGATGGCCACCCGACCGCGGAGCGAGAACAACGATTTGACATCTGGGGCAGTCATCGAGCCGAGCGTACGACACCACACGATCGCCGGCGGGTCTGCGAGGATGGCACCAGCCAGGGGCCGAACGGGAGACGCCATGACGGTGTACGACATCATCGATTGCGACACGCACATCACCGAGCCACGCGACGTGTGGACGGCCCGCGTGCCCGCGAAGTATCTCGAGCACGTGCCCCACGTGGTGCGCAACGACGAGGGCAAGGACGTCTGGATGCTCGACGGCGTGCAGATCTACACCGCGGGCCTCACGGCGACCGCCGGGTGGAGTGCGCCGTTCCCGAGCGGCCCTCCGACCTACGAGGAGATGCATCCTGCGGCGCACGATCCGCACGCGCGACTGAAGCTCATGGATGCCAATGGCATCTGGGCCCAGGTGCTCTATCCGAATGTGGCTGGCTTCGGCAGCCAGCGTTTCCTCCAGATCCGCGACGACGAGCTCAAGTTGATCTGTGTGCGCGCCTACAACGACTTCCTGCGCGATTGGGCCTCGGCCGACAGCCGCCGCCTGATCACCGTCATGTCGATGCCCTACTGGGACGTCGACGCGTGCGTCCGCGAGGTTCGACGCGGCGTGGCGCTCGGCCATCGCGGCATCCTCTTCACCGGTGAACCCCAACGGTTCGGTCTCCCCTTCCTCGGCGACGCACACTGGGATCCCCTGTGGGCGATCGCGCAAGAAGCCGGTCTACCCATCCACTTCCACATCGGCAGTGGCGACATCGGGGGCATCTACACCCCGCAGCGCGTCGCCGCGCACGGCACCGCGGCCACCTACGCGCTCAGCTCGGTCGAGCTTTTCCTGAAGAACGGCGTGCAGGTCGCAGATCTGCTCACGAGCGGAGTGCTCCCCCGCTTTCCAGAGCTCAAGTTCGTGTCGGTCGAAAGTGGCATCGGATGGATCCCCTTCGTCCTCGAGGCGGTCGACCACAGCTACCTCGAGGCACGTCCCCATCGCACGAGCGAATGGGACATGCTCCCCAGCGAATACTTCACGCGACAGGTCTACGCATGCCACTGGTTCGAGACGGTGCCGACGCGCAGCCTGCTCGCCGACCTGCCCATCCATAACCTCTTGTTCGAGACGGACTTCCCGCACCCGACGTGCCTCTACGACAACATCGCCGAACGCATCGAGGCCAGCATGGGTGGCCTGAGCGCCGAACTGCGACGCACGTTGCTCTGGGACAACGCGGCCAAGCTCTATTCCATCGAGAGCCCCGCACCGGTGGTCGCCCCTACCGTGTAGCACGAACGACGTAGGGCACACCGGCCAGGCGAATCGCCGTATGTCGTTGACTCAAGGACGCTCGAGGCGCGGTCGTAGCCGTCACGATGGCTCCAGAGACCCTTGACCTCGACATCTTGGTGCGCGAGCCAGGCGTCTCTGGCCGCGTGGCGATCACGCGCCTCGGTGACCACGCACGAGTCGCCCCGGACGAGCGCCCGTGTCCTCGCCATCACGCTGGATGCACGTCCCGTCGACGAACGTGGCTCGGTAGCCCTGGGCGCGTTGAAGCAGCCGAGGCGCCCCGGTGGGGAGATCGTTCGCGACGTACGGCGCGGTGAGCGTGACGCGATCAGCGTCGATGATGTTCAGGTCGGCGCGACGCCCCAGGGCCAGCACCCCACGATCACCAAGACCGTAGACCCGTGCCGGTTCGCTGGTGAGCTTGCGCACCACGAGCTCGAGCGGGAGACGCGGGCCGCGCGACCGATCACGGGCCCAATGCGACAGCATGAACGTGGGATAGCCCGCGTCGCAGATGAAGGTCACGTGGGCCCCACCGTCGCCGAGCCCGACCACGGTGTCGTTTCGTCGCATGAGCTCATACGAGTGATCGAGGTTGGCGAACCGGTAGTTGCCGAGCGCGAACATCACCATGGCCCGGCCGTCGTCGGCGAGCAGTTGGTCGTAGAGGAGGCCGATCGGATCGATCCGGCGTGCTGCGGCCTGCGCGGCGATGCTGCGCGATGCCGGCGGCTCGTAGTCGAGTTGGGGGCCCATCGGGTAGACGAGGTCGAGGAGCGTCGTGACGTCGTAGGGCAGCGCGACGTCACGATGGGTGGAGCGCTCCGCGAGGATGGCCGTTCGGCGTTCGGTTTCGCGCATCGCGGCGACGCGCGCCGCCAGTGGGAGGTGCGCGATCTCCTCGTAGGACGCACGGCCCTGGAACGGATGCTTCGCTTGCAAGCCGAGCAACGACCCGACAGGCCGGCACGAGATCTGGGGCACCAAACGGGCACCCGTGGCGTTCGCCTCGTCGATGGTGCCGATGAGCTCAGCCCACGTGTCCGGGCCGCCGAAACCGAAGAGCACCGGGGTGCCGGTGTCGCGCGAGAGTCGTGCCATCCAGGCCAGCTCGGCACGCCAGTGCTCGAGCGTCGACGACGCAGCGTCGGTGCCAGTGACCATCTCGAACACGGCTCGTCCGCCGGAGCGCCGAGCCATGGCTTGCGCGATCGCCGTGAGCTCGTCCTCGTTCGCATAGGTGCCGGGGACGACGCGACCGTCGATCGCGCGGTGACCTGGCAAGCGACTCGTCGAGAACCCGAGCGCGCCGGCCCGCATCGCCTC